>Ga0209184_1000056_pt1 | contig 145289 bp, 127 predicted proteins | sample EN8Hudsemesocosm_2_FD_184627 | JGI IMG/M metagenome (GOLD analysis project Ga0209184, IMG submission 184627) | Methane-oxidizing microbial communities from mesocosms in the Hudson Canyon - EN8C Hudson Canyon (SPAdes) (version 2) | ecosystem: Environmental > Aquatic > Marine > Cold seeps... | reverse complement strand
ACTTTTGCAGTTCTTATTAATTAAAAACAATATTCACTTCAGTTTTTTAGCCGCTAAAAAGCCAAGCATTTAAAATAATCAATTCGCCCCGCATTTATTATTTTTATTTCTGCGGTTTTCTTCAACTGTAACTAACAACTATTTTTATTTTTATTCGTATATTTACAGTTGGTTATTTTTATTTTTATAAATTAACTAATAGCAGTCTTTGTGCCAAAATATAAATTAATATAAAAATCAATTAGTTATGCGTATAGCCTAAGCCTTTTGGCCTATAGGGCTTAGTTTGACGACATGAAGGACCTCAAAAACGTGTTTTCACGTTTCATTTGGTAACACTGGGTAACAAAAATGTGCGCATGTGTGTCTTGGCAAATAGTGTGGTGATAGGTTTGTGTTTACTTATGAGACTTTCATCACACTTTTGTGGTGATGCGTATCACTTTGCTTACGAGGTCTTTCGTCGGGGAATGCCAAGCTTCTGTCTTCGCTCCCAAAGATTCTTCCGGCTTATACCTAAACGACGTGAAAGTTCAGTTTCATTCATGCGATCTTGGTTTTCTAAGACAAATTGTTGGAAATAGTCTTCAATTGAAAGGTTTTTAACGGAAGCAGGTACTTGTTGTGTAGGTTTGACGAGTGTTGGCGTAATGAGGCTTTGGGGGATAGTGATGTCATCTACTTCCATTTCTACATCAAGTAATTCTGCCGTAATCATTTTGTGGTCACATAAAATGGTGCCGCGTTCAATTGCATTCTCTAATTCACGAACATTTCCTGGCCAGTGGTATTCCTTTATTGCCTTCATTGCATCAGGACTAAACTTGATATCTTCTTGGCCTAATTTTAGACACGCCTTTTCAAGTAGTACTTGGGCCAAGCCCAAAATGTCGTCTTCTCGATCTCTCAATGGTGGTAACTTAAGTTGGACCACATTTAATCGGTAATAGAGATCTTCTCGAAACTGGCCTGTACGAGAAAGTGCTTTTAAATTTCGATGTGTTGCGGCAATTAACCTTACATCTACCTGGCGAGATTGAGTGGAACCAACACGACGAATTTCACCTTCTTGCAGAACGCGTAATAAGCGCGCTTGTGCTTCAAGTGGCAATTCTCCTATTTCATCGAGAAAAAGTGTGCCACCATCAGCCGCTTCAATGAGTCCGTTTCGGGCACTGACTGCACCAGTGAAAGCGCCTTTTTCATGACCAAATAATTCTGATTCAATCAATGACTCAGGAATGGCTGCGCAGTTAATACAGATATAGTCCTGGTTTTTACGTTGACTTAGTTTATGTATCGCTCGGGCTGCTAACTCTTTACCGCTGCCTGTTTCGCCTTGAATGAGTACGGTAGCTTCAGTTGGTGCGACCTTTTTAATAAGTTTAAAAACTTTTTTCATGGCGCTGCAATTGCCATAAATTAAGCTTTGAACATCTTCATTCGTACTATCTTGGTCATTTTCAGTGGGGTCAGGTAAGGGCTCTTTTAATAAAATATTATGTACAATATCGAGAATATCATCGTCATCAAAAGGCTTAGCAAGATAATCTACAGCGCCTAGCTTCATTGCATCGACCGCTGAGCGTAAACTTGCAAAGCTGGTCATGACTAAAACAGGTACGCCTTGAGCTAGTTGAATGATGTCTGTGCCCGGTTGGCCTGGAAGACGTAAGTCTGTAATAATCAGGTTAAAAGACGGCAATGCAAAATTTTCAGTCGCTTCAATAATGGAGGAAGCGGCCTCAACATGATATTGATAAGACTCCAACAAAGACTTGAGATTAGATTTATTTTCAGCTTCGTCTTCTAAAATTAAAATGCGGCGCATAGCCTTCCTTACTAGTATCAGGAAATTGACGTATAAAAATAATAAAGGAGAACATAGATATTTTACCAGTTATTTTAAACAGTCGGTGTATGTTTTAGTGATTTTATAGCAGGAATGTAATGCTTGTCCCAAACTTGCAATGCCATTTGGAGTGCTTCGGCAACTGTGGCTGGCTTATTTTTAATGGGTAGTTTCAGTATTGTAAAAAGATCAAGCAAATTTTTGATAGGTGTACTGTTATTGATGGCCGGCGCATAGGTTTGCTTGCTTAACTTTTGTAGTTGATCATTGAGTAAAATAGGGAAATGTCCGTATGTTGGAGGTTTTATCTTGAGTGATTGGAAAAGTGCCAGTTGCATTGGCGTCGAGTCGAGTAGGTCAGAACCCCTTACAACGTGAGTGATCCCTTGCTCAATGTCATCGCACACGACGGCCAATTGATATGCATAAAACCCTTCCTTACGTTTTAATACAAAATCTTCTGAATGCTTAAAACTCATTAAGCCGAGAATATCATCAATCCAATTGAACTGCGTTTCGTTTATTTTAAACTTGGTCGCGCATTTAAAATTGTTGGATTGAATATGAACCCTTTGGGTGTCTGCTAGTTTTTGACAAAAACTTAAATGCTGCCCATTTGAATCAATCAATTGTTTACGGCTGCAAGGGCATTGAAAGGTATATTTTAGAGAGGCGAGTTGTTTTAGTATTTTTTCGTAGTAATGTGAGCGGTCTGATTGGAAGCTGATGGTTTCATCCCAACATAAACCGTGAGCCTGCAATGTATTGATAATAGCTTGTCGAGCGCCCAGTTGCTCTCGTTGAGCATCGACGTCTTCGATACGAAGGAGCCATTTGCCATGATGGGAGCGAGCTTCGAGATAGCTAATTAAAGCGGCAAAAAGTGAACCCAGATGAAGTGGTCCAGTGGGGGAAGGGGCAAAACGGCCGCGATACAAGCTCATTTTAACTGCCAAAGGGTATTAAATCATTAATACCCTTTGGGCGGATGCCTAGTTTATTAAAGACAGAGCGTGTCATGATTAACATTGAGCACTTCCATCTAGAATAAAACTAGATACCGATTTGTCTTTCTTTAATTTCAGCTAGTGTTTTGCAATCAATACAAAGCGTAGCTGTAGGCCGAGCTTCCAATCGACGAATGCCGATTTCAACCCCACATGAATCACAGTAGCCATAATCTTCATCTTCAATACGGTCGACTGTTTTATCAATTTTTTTAATTAGCTTTCTTTCGCGGTCACGTGTACGAAGTTCAAGGCTAAATTCCTCTTCCTGAGTTGCGCGATCACTAGGGTCAGCGTAATTTGAAGCATCTTCTTTCATATGAGATACAGTCCGATCCACTTCTTCCATTAACTCTTGTTTCCAAGCTAAAAGTATTTCGCGGAAATGAGCGGATTGCGGTTCGTTCATATACTCTTCACCGTCTTTTATATCGTAAGGCGTAAAGTCAGTATGGTTATCGGGCATAAGGATGTCTCGTCTTTCGTACTAATTCCTCGCTTATACACTTAATCATATAAGGCGAAATATTATTGTTAATTTTGGCTAATCCAATTTAGTATCGGATATGATAGCCCGCGGAAACTAACAGAATCTATTTAATAATACCAATATTTATTATTGTAGTGCATATAAGCCAACAGAAAAAGTTGAAATATGTTTTCTTGGACTATAATGAATTTAGCTAAAGTTCTTGTGAAGGAAATGTCAGGTATTGTATGTCCAATAAAAAGCGTGTGTTGCTCGTTGATGATAGTCGTGTCTCTCGATTAATGTTGAAAGCGATAATTATGAGTAAGTATTCAGATTGGGACGTCATGGAAGCAGAAAATGCAGATGTTGCATTATCATTGTGCTTAAAAGGTGAGTTTGACTTTATAACGCTTGATATGAATATGCCTGGCCGAGATGGTTTGACTGTTTCGCCAGAGCTACAAGAAGCATGTCCAGATGCAAAAATTGCACTGCTCACGGCAAACTTTCAAGAACGTGTGAAGACGAAAGCAGAAGAGCAAGGGTTAACTTTTCTACCAAAACCAATCACCGAAGAAAAAATACTGAGTTATTTAGTTTCGTCTTGCTCGGATTGATTACGTTTCATGTATTTACTTATTAATTATGTGGGTCATGAAAGTAAGTTATCAGAGTGTTTAAGCAAAGGAGCCTAGTAATTTTATATAAAAGCCTTATTATTCGGTTAACCCTGATCAAGTTGAGCTTAGTGATGGTTCGTATATATTTATAAGGCAGATGTTTACATGTTTTCAGAAATTTTTACTTTAGTCGTTGATACGCTTTCATCACTATATTTGGTGATCATACTACTAAGGTTTGTACTGCAATTATCTCGCGCTGATTTCTACAACCCAATCTCGCAGTTTGCTTTGAAAGCCACTAATCCACTTTTAATTCCATTAAGACGAATCATTCCAGGCTTTGCTGGGGTTGATATTGCTTCCTTGGTACTCGCCGTACTATTCCAGGCATTGGTTCTAGTCTTAAAAATTATCGTACTGACCTCAGGGATGCCTAATCCTATGGGGGTCATATTGATGTCTGGGGTACTCGTGCTGGGGGTGTTGTTGAAAATATATTTCTGGTCGCTGTTGGTCATGATTGTTGCGAGTTGGATTGCGCCTGGAAGTGCTCATCCAGCACTGATGTTAATTAACCAAATTACTGAGCCGCTGATGAAACCTTTTCGGAGCATATTGCCTTCAATGGGGGGGATGGATTTGTCGCCGATTTTGGTGTTTTTGGTACTTCAGATACTAGAAAAAGTGGTTGGCCAGCTATCCTATCAAGTGGGTATGAGCTTCTCATTAATGTAGTTAAATTAGTGCTTAAAAGGCTTATCTTTAAGATAAGCCTTTGTGATAACATCGCTTAACATAAAAAAACAAGTTTAGAAGGATATTAACGAAACATGATAAAAGGATGATTTAAAAAGGATTTTTTTAAAGACGGTACATTAAAAATAGTTTCTTTCGCTTAGCTTGTAAGTCCTTTCTCCTCAAATCACATTTGTTATTTAAACAATTATCTATACTCAAAATATATAAGGTATCAACCTTGATCGAGAGTGTGAGTAATCTTATTCACAAGATCTATTGATACGATTGAATTCTGCTCTGTATAAATGGAAGCACTATGTCCTTCAATGCGCCCTTGAATAAGTCAAATAATGCTAAGTCTCTACAAGGTTTATCAAAACAAGTAGAGGCATACAATGAATGGAAAAATCATCTCAAAGGTGAAATCCAACATTATCAGCACTGGTTAGAGGAAAACCACCTTAATTCCGACGATATTCATCAGCGCTTGATGCGCGGTTTAAATTTGTTACAGGATGATGAATTAACAATTGCGTTTGTTGGTGAATATTCAAGAGGTAAAACAGAGCTCATTAATGCCTTGGTTTTTTCTGAATTTGGGCAACGAATGTTGCCGTCTCAGGCAGGACGTACCACGATGTGCCCAACCGAGATATTTTACGATGCAACACGTACCTGCAGCTATTTAAAGTTACTGCCCATTGAAACTCGTATTCAAGCGCTATCGATTAGTGAATACAAGCACGACCCTGAAGCCTGGCATGAAATCCCCATTGATATTTCCGACCCTGAAAAAATGAGCTTTAGCCTGAGACAATTAGCTTCTACGCGCACGGCGACACTGTTGGAAGCACGGTCATTAGGTTTTGACGACCGTATGTTAGAGCATGAGCCGGGTGATACAGGCAAAGTTCTTATTCCAGTATGGCGACATGCCATGATAAGCCTGGATAGCCCGTTGTTAAAAAAAGGCTTAAGGGTGCTCGATACACCGGGACTAAATGCCTTGGGCTCCGAGCCTGAATTAACGGTCAGTATGATCCCCAAAGCACAGGCTATTGTGTTTGTATTAAGTGTTGATACGGGCGTAACGGCCAGTGATAAAACGATTTGGAATAAGTTTATTAATATTGAAGGCGCTGACCATAGGGCTGGACGCTTTGCTGTTTTAAATAAAATTGATGTGCTTTGGGATGATTTGCAGGGCGATACACATACGCAGGCATCTATTGAAAAGGTTAGACAAACAAGTGCTGACCATCTAAAAATGTCGATTGATGATGTGATTCCATTGTCAGCCAAACAGGGTTTAATTGGCCGCGTTAAAAAAGATGACTTGCTCTTGCAAAAAAGTGCCTTACCCAAACTGGAAAAACTAATATCCAAGCGAATTCTAGCGCAGAAAGAAGTGCTCATTTATGAGGCATTGATTGGTGATGTCGTTGGTATGCTTAAAAATAGTCAATCAATACTAAACGAACGTCTTGCAGGGCTATATCTGAGTATGGAAGGCTTAACGACGAGCAATGTCAGCCCGGATAAATTACAAGATTTGGCGGATAAAACGCATAAAGATCATGATTTATATTATAAAAAATTGATTACCCTGAAATCCAGTCGCCGCCTTATGCAATCACAAGGTGAAATTCTGCAGCAACTCATGAGCACTTCTCGCTTTGACGATATTGTGCAGCAAACACGTAAGGACTTGCAGGATAGTTGGAGTACACTTGGAATGATTCATGCCATGAGTCAATTCTTTGTGAAAATTGAAAAAGAGATAGTGAATATTTGTACAGAAGCAAAATTGGCTGACAAAATGGTGAGTGCGATTTATCAACGTTTTACGGCAGATATACAAACTAAATACTTAAAGCCACGTACCTTCTCAATTAAATCACAACAAAAGCAGCTTATTGCTTTAAAAGCTAAATCTGCACAATTTCGACGCCAGCCTAAGGTTTTGATGACCGAACAATCGATTCTGATTCAGCGTTTTTTCAATACTTTCGTGGCAGAAGCTCGTCTTCTGCAACAGCAAATTATGGAAGAAGCGGTTCGCTGGCCTGATGAAGCACTATTGCCTTTAATGCAATATGCGCTAGAGCAGAAAAATTTATTAGAAGAACAGGTAGCTAATTTAAAAGCGGTAGCGAAAAGTAACCGAAGTATAAAGTCGCAGCAAACGGAACTAGAAAAAATGATCAGCGCTAGTCGAGAGCAACTTGCAAAAGCTGAACAGATTGAGCAGGCATTAAGCCAGCCACCACCAAGTCAAAATGATGCATTTCAAGGCATCGCGAATTAAGTTGCCATTCATTATTTGGGCGTTTACACTCCATTTTCTGTTGATTTTAAAATGCGACCTACAAACGAATGTCCAGTACCTCTGTAGAACAATCACCTGCTGAAAATTCAGTGGGTATTATTAAGCCTAAAACGACTCACTTTGATCAGGTGCTTGACTTGGTATGCGGTAAAACGCTAAATCAATACGATCTGATCTATGAAACCTATGGCGAATTAAATGCGGATCATAGTAATGCTATCTTAATTTGTCATGCTCTCAGTGGTGATCATCATGCCGCAGGTTATTATGCCGCAGATGATCGTAAAGCTGGCTGGTGGGATAGCTGTATTGGCCCCGGAAAACCAGTCGACACTAATCATTTTTTTGTTGTCAGTTTAAATAATTTGGGTGGCTGTAGTGGCAGCACGGGGCCGAATACCATTAACCCAGAGACCGGTAAATTATACGGGCCAGATTTTCCGATTGTAACCGTGAAAGACTGGGTTGAGAGCCAAGCTCGTTTAGCCGATAAGCTAAATATTCAAACTTGGGCTGCTGTTGTCGGTGGTAGTTTAGGTGGTATGCAAGCACTTACTTGGTCGTTAAATTATCCTGATCGAGTAAAGCATGCTGTTGTGATTGCATCAACGCCTAAACTGACGGCACAAAATATCGCGTTTAACGAAATTTCTCGTAAAGCAATCACCTCTGACCCTGAGTTCCATAATGGTAACTATTATAACTTAAGTACTGTTCCTGCTAAGGGCTTAATGTTAGCGCGCATGATTGGTCATATTACTTACTTATCAGACGAAGCGATGGGCGAAAAATTTGGGCGTGAGCGAAAATCATCCGAATTTAACTTTGGCTACGATGTCGAGTTTGAAGTTGAAAGTTATCTTAATTATCAGGGTAAACGCTTTTCAAAAACATTTGATGCTAATACTTACCTTTTAATGACACGCGTTTTGGATTATTTTGATCCCGCGGCAGATTTTGGTGGTTCATTGGAGCAAGCATTAGAAAAATCTACCTGTGGATATTTAGTGGTTTCATTTAGTACTGATTGGCGCTTTTCACCGGAACGTTCTGAGCAACTCGTGTCTGCGATGGTGAGGGCGGGTAAACCTGTGAGTTATGCTGAAATTGATTCACAGTACGGTCATGATGCCTTCTTAATTCCAACAGAGCGATATATGGCAATATTTTCTGCCTACATGGGACGCATTGCGCAGGAGGTAAATGCTAATGAGAGCTGATCTTCGTGTAATAGAGCCTTGGGTTGAACCGAATACACAGGTACTCGACCTAGGGTGTGGTGATGGTACGTTGCTGGCCTACTTGCAAGAAAAGAAAAAAGTAATGGGTTATGGTTTAGAAATTAGCCAGAAGCAAATTACCAGCTGTATTGAAAAAGGCGTCAATGTTGTTGAACAGGATTTAGATAATAAAGGCCTGAATAATTTTGCTGATAAGCAGTTCGATACTGTGATTATGACGCAAGCTTTACAAGCGATTAAGCGCCCTGATGTGATGCTTGAAGAAATGCTGCGTATCGGCCGGCAAGGTATTGTGACGTTTCCTAATTTTGGTTATTGGCGCTGTCGTCATTACTTGTTATGGTATGGCAAAATGCCAATGTCGAAATCGCTACCGCACACATGGTATAACACACCCAATATACATTTATGTACCTTTAAAGACTTTGAATCATTGTGTCGGGAAAAGAAGATTAAAATTCTAAATCGAACGGTCGTGGATGCTAACTTTGAACAAAGTCGATTTGCATTAATGTGGCCTAATTTGTTTGCGGAATTTGCTGTTTATAGAATTTCACGTTAAAGGTAGATGAAGTTAAAGTTTGACTATTTTGGAGAAAATTATGCATTTTTTAATTAAATATCTAATTACTTTGTTAATTGCTCTCTTAGGCTTTAGCCAAGTCAATGCCGAACAAAAAGAGGTATTTGATGGTCCCGATGGCAGCGAATATGAAGTTCATTACATTGGCTTCGCGAGCACCTTTTTAGATGCTGAGATAGCAAAACAATATAAGTTAGTTAGAAGTCGTGCACTCGGAATCATTAATATCAGCGTTATCAAAGTTGAAGCGGACGGTAGTCGAAAAGCTGTCGGTGCTGTTGTTGAAATTAAAATGAAGAATGACCTTCAGCAGCCACAGTTTCTTTCGTCGCAACAAGTAGTTGAAGGAAAATCGATTTATTACCTGGCTCAACTTCAATACAAAGAGGGCGAATTGCTTACCTTTGATATGACGATCTACCCGGAAGGTCGTACCAAGGCGATGCAATTTAGATTCAGCCAGAATTTTTATAATGACTAATTTAATAAAGGGCGTGATGTGAAAATTGTTTTAGCCAGTGGCAACAAAGGTAAGTTAAAAGAATTTTCGGAGCTGTTAGCGCCTTATGACTTTGAGATATTTCCTCAGTCTGACTTCAATGTCGAGCCGCCAGAAGAAACAGGTTTAACTTTTATTGAAAACGCGATTATTAAAGCACGTTATGCTTCAAAAATTAGTGGCTTGCCTGCGATCGCTGATGATTCAGGTCTTGCAATCGATGCTTTAAATGGTCAGCCAGGTATTTACTCTGCTCGTTTTTCTGAAAAAGAGATGGGTGGTAGTGTCAGTGACCAAAGCAATATCGACCTTGCCTTAAAAAAATTGGCGGCCCTGTCTAAATCTACTAACGAGACGGTTGATGTTGATCGTACTGCTCGGTTTCATTGTGTGCTGGTGTATATGGCGCATGCCGAAGACCCGACGCCAGTAGTGTGTCATGGTCAGTGGCAAGGGAGTATTACGCTAACTCAATCCGGTGCTGGAGGCTTTGGTTATGACCCGGTCTTTTGGGTGCCCGAATTTGAATGCACCGCGGCAGAGCTGACGAAAGAACAAAAAAATTCACGTAGTCATCGAGGGCAGGCGCTAAAACAGCTGGTTGCTCAAATGGACTTATTATTTTAAAATTTGAGTACTTGAAAGTGCGAGAAAATAGAGTGTTCGCCTAATTATGACCAGTATGATCTTACCGCCACTGAGTTTATACGTACATATTCCTTGGTGTGTACGTAAGTGTCCATATTGTGACTTTAATTCTCATGTCAGTTCAGACATGAACGGCAACATCCCTGAAACTGAATACCTTGCCCAGCTAAAGCTTGATCTAGCCGAAGACCTGCAATGGGTTCAAGGTCGTTCATTACGAAGCATTTTCTTTGGCGGTGGTACGCCAAGCTTAATGAGTGGTGAGTTTTATCAAGACCTTCTCGCGCATATTGAATCGACAATTCCTTTTCACCCTGAAATTGAAATTACCCTTGAGGCGAATCCTGGAACAATCGAAGCTGGCCGATTTAAAGCCTATCGTGAAGCCGGTATTAATCGTTTATCAGTAGGCGTACAAAGTTTTCAACCCGAACACCTTAAGCGCTTAGGTAGAATTCATTCAAACGACGATGCTATTCGCGCAATACAGCAAGCAAAAACGGCGGGCTTTGAGAACTTTAATATCGATTTAATGCATGGTTTATCTGAGCAGTCTCTTGAAGAAGCGATGACTGACCTAAAGCAAGCGATTGCTTTAGGTCCAACACACCTTTCGTGGTACCAACTAACTATCGAGCAAAACACCGAATATTATCGTCACCCGCCAACATTGCCTGAAGATGAAGCGCTTTGGGATATTCAAAAAGCAGGCATTGAACTTTTAAAAGATGCAGGGTTTGAGCAATATGAAGTCTCAGCTTTTGCCAAGACAAGTCATGAAGCACAGCATAACCTAAACTACTGGCAGTTCGGTGACTATATTGGGATTGGTGCAGGGGCACATTCTAAAATCACGGTTATCATTAATAATGGTAAGTTTAATGATAGTAAGTGCATACTTGATAATATATTAAGATACCGTAAAACACGCATGCCCAAAGACTATTTACTCCCTAAGCCTTCATTTAGAATTGGGCAAGAAACCATTGCAGCAAAAGACGTAGGTTTTGAGTTTTTAATGAATGTATTGCGTTTGAATCAAGGCGCCGAAGCTTCATTATTTACAGAAAGAACGGGTTTAGCTCTCACTACACTAGAGCCTCAGCTCGGCGAGTTCCGTAACATGGGCTTGATAGAAATGGATCGCCTATGTACCACTGAAAAAGGCCACCTTTTTCTTAATAGTATCCTAGAAAAATTCGCCGATGCATGATGGCGTACGCCAACATGCTTACTTGATTAAACCCTGCATCTGCTACCTTCACTTTTGAGAGATACCCTTGAATATCCTACAACAAGTCTGTATTAAGACACCTCGATTAATTATGTTTGATCTTGATGGTACGCTGGTGGATTCCGTACCAGACCTGACCTTTGCTGTAGATGCTATGTTAAGTGATTTAGGCAAGCCAATCGCGGGACTAGATCGTGTGAGAAATTGGGTGGGTAATGGTGCTGCGATGCTTGTTAAGCGTGCACTAAGTCAGCAGATGATCCCTGTTGAGATTGAAGAGACGCTTTACCAAGAAGCTGCTAGTCTTTTTTTTACGCATTATCAGCAGGTAAATGGGCGCAAAAGTATTTTGTATCCAAAGGTAGCTGAAACACTGACCCAGCTCAGAAATACATTCCCCTATTTGGCGCTTATTACCAACAAACCAGAGCAATTCACCCAGCCTTTGTTAGATTATCATCGTCTACCTAAGTTTGATTTAATTGTTTGTGGTGATACTTTGGAAAAAAGAAAACCAGACCCTGAACCCGTATTACATTGTTTGAATGTTTTTGGCTGTACAGCAGAAGAGTCAGTTATGGTGGGCGACTCTGTGAGTGATATAAAAGCAGCACAAGCCGCTAATGTGCCCGTTATTTGCGTTAATTATGGTTATAACCAGGGAGAAAATCTATCTGCTTATCACCCTGACCGGCTAATTCAACACTTTGAACAATTACTGTTTTCAAGTTAAGAAAAAGTATTGAGCCAATCATACCTATAAATAACGCTTCTAATGGTGTCGCGTTAAGCAGTTCCAAAATTGAATTTAAAGTCGCAGAATAGAAAGACTTGTTTCACCGTTGTTTGATATTTAGGCTAATATTTTATAAGTTTAAGTTCATTGGAGATTTGATACACAGTGCCTTACAGCTCAGCTACTCTAAATAAAACTATTCATCTACTCATTGTTGTTTTACTCAGTGCGTGCTTAGGTGCCTGTAGTGGTGGCGGTGGAAAGACTAAAAGTCTTAGCAAAACTATTTTTTCGGTATTACTTAATTGGGACACTCCACTTCTGCGAGAAGATGGCAGCAATTTAGAGCTTTATGAAATTGATGGTTATGTCGTGGCTTACGGTACAGATGCCCAGAACCTTAATACGACGGTCAGTATTGTAGGGGCTGGAGAAACTAATTTCTTGGTTGAAAATTTATCCGTAAATACCTATTACTTCGCGATTGCCACGGTCGGTAGTAACGGTGTTCGAGGCGCATTCTCAAACTCGATTAAGCAAACCGTGATGTAAGAAATCGAAAGTGAATAGCGTAATCAAATTTATATGTGCTTTACGCACCAACAGACTTGATACTAGGGCAAGGCACAGCCTATAAAAAGCACGTTCTAGTATTTTTAAATGGCGCTGCCTGATTTATGGTACAGCATCAAGCGCGCCATCATTCCTATGAAAAAATTAAAGCGTTTTTAATACAATTTTCGCAGCGTCAATCGTTGCTTTAATTTCAGCATCACCATGCGCACTGGAAACAAATCCTGTTTCAAATGCTGAAGGGGCAAGATAAATGCCTTGCGCTAACATGCCGTGGTAGAAATGCTTAAATCGATCCTGATCACAGTTCATCACTTGCTCATAGGTGCTGATGCTTTCTTCTTCGGTAAAAAAGAAACCAAACATGGCGCCGACTTGATTGAATGCCATGGGGATACTGGCTTCAGCTGCGGCAGCTTTTAAACCTTCAATTAGGTTAGTGGTTGTTTGCGTTAAGCTTTTATAGAAGTCGGCTTGGGAAATATTTTCCAGCATTGCTAAACCTGCTGCCATCGCGAGCGGGTTGCCTGAGAGTGTACCTGCCTGATAAACAGGACCTGTCGGTGCAATATGATCCATAATATCGCTTCGTCCGCCAAATGCGCCAACGGGTAAGCCGCCACCGATGACTTTACCCAGAGTCGTTAGGTCAGGTTTCACCTTGTATACTGATTGAGCGCCACCTAAAGCAGTCCGAAATCCGGTCATCACTTCATCAAAAATTAATACACTTTTATGCTGGTCGCAACAGTCACGCAGGGATTCAAGAAAGCCAGGAATCGGGGGTATACAATTCATGTTACCGGCCACAGGCTCAACAATTATGGCTGCAATTTGCTCACCCATTTCAGCAAATAAAGCTCGAACCTCGTCCGGTTTGTTATAACTTAGCGTAATCGTATGCTCCGCCACACTTGCTGGCACGCCCGGTGAGTTTGGAACACCTAAGGTTAAAGCACCAGATCCCGCTTTGACTAATAATGCGTCTGCATGGCCATGATAACAGCCCTCAAATTTTACGATTTTATCGCGGTTAGTAAAGCCTCGCGCTAGACGAATCGCGCTCATTGTTGCTTCAGTGCCTGAGCTAACCATACGTACTTTTTCGATAGCGGGTACTAACTCACATACCTTTTTTGCCATACGGGTTTCGATCTCTGTTGGCGCGCCATAACCTAAACCTTGGTTAAGCTGAGTTTTAACCGCTTCAATGACTGCTGAATTGGCATGGCCTAATATCATGGGGCCCCAAGAGCCCACGTAATCAATATAGCGTTGACCATCGGCATCAATTAAATATGCGCCTTCACCTTTTTCAAAAAAAATGGGAGTACCGCCCACACCTTTAAACGCACGAACGGGTGAGTTAACGCCACCGGGAATAACGGTTTGAGCATCAGCAAAAAGTTGGTCAGATTTAGACATAATGGGCCTATTCGGTTTTAGAAGGTTTAAAAAATGATGAAAAAATACGAGCAGTCGCTTCAATATCTTGATGGCCAAAAAGGCCCTGTATGACTGCAATCGAATGTATGTTGGTCGCGATTATACTGGGAGCATTCTCAGTGGTGATACCGCCAATGGCGACGCTAGGGCTGGCGAGTTTTGTGGCCAATTGTAATGTATCTTGGGAGCAGTGTGGAGCGTTTGGCTTTGTTATTGAAGGGAAAATACGGCCAAATGCACAGTAGTCTACACCTTGTTGAATACAGTGTTGTGCATACACTAAATTGCTATGGCAAGTGACACCTAGGAGTTTTTCGTCACCTAACTTGCTACGTGCATGTGCAATGTCACCATCACTTTTACCCAAGTGAAGGCCGCCAGCGTTAATACGTAAGCATAAGTTCAGATCATCATTGATGATTAATGGTGCCTGATAGTTTGCGCATAAGTCACGTAGGCTTTGAGCATTTTTGACGCGCTCAATGTCACTGGCTGTTTTGTCGCGATATTGTATGACGCGCGCCCCCCCTCGCAGCGCACTTTCTACCGATGCGATAAGCCTTTCAGAGGGTAAGAGGCGAGGATCTGTGATGGCATAGAGGCCATTTGGGAATTTAGTGCTCAAAGATGTACTCTTTTGCATATTATTTACGATTAACTGAATTCTGACTAACTTAGCTCAGAATAAATTAGTACTAAAAAGGCTTAACAACGACCAAAACCACAATAGCTATTAATAACAAAACAGGAAACTCATTAAACCAGCGATAAAATACATGACCTTTTTGGTTTTGATCGCGCGCAAAGGCTTTTAATAGCTCGCCACAATAAATGTGATAAGCAATGACGCCAACGATCAACGCTAGCTTTGCATGAAACCACCCACCTTGCATATAACCCTGCAGATTATAGCTCAATAACCAGAGACCTAAAGCGAGGGTGGCAATCATTGCAGGGGTTGCGATGCCACGATATAACTTTCGCTCCATGATTTTAAAGCGTTCAATACCAGGTTGATCTTTCGTTTGACTGTGGTAAACAAACAACCTAGGTAAGTAAAACAATGCTGCAAACCAACATACTACTGCAATGATGTGAAATGCTTTTACCCAAAGCATAAATAAGCCCTTTTATTGATTTTTATATTGATAGTAATTTTCGATATCGCTACGTGTTACCACGCCTAATACACGGTTAATCAATGGCGCACTGGTTCGTTCAACATATAGCGCCTCGGTTTTTGATTCAGAAAACTTATCTAATGCTTCTTGCAAGGTCGCTTGAAAGTAGAGCGGCGCAATGTCCTTACGCTGAGCAGGAATTGCTAATAAATCTACTAATAAACGTTCTTTTAGAGGGTCCTCTTCCGCTTCGTGAAATCGTTGCTCATTTTCCTCAAGATAATGCGCTAAATCAATGGTGGGTAATAAAGAAACCGGTTTACCTTCATTGCCATTAATTAAAATCCACTTAGGTTCTTGCCTTAATAGCAATTTCGCATCACCAAAACCTAGAACTTTGTCAGATTGGCAAAATTGACGGGTCATAATAGCGCCCACACTGACACGCCTTAAAGCTTGAGTAACGGGGGTGTTGTGATAGTCGAGGCCTTGCTCTTTTAAAATGGTTAAAAAAACAGACTTCTGCTTGAAGACTTCACTCGCAATCATGCTTGAAACGACGATGATCAGCATACTGGGCAAAATGATATTTGGATTTTGAGTGAGCTCAAGGATGGCGAGTAATGCTGCTAGAGGGGCTTGCAGGGCTGAACCCATCATCGCACCCATGCCAAGCATGGCATAAAACCCTGGAGAGGAGGCAAAAGAGGGCATAAGCCATTCAGCAGCTAGGCCAAGTGCGCCACCGACCGTCGCACCAATAAAAAGTGTTGGTCCAACAAGTCCGTTAGGCATGCCTAAACCGACACTGATGGAGGTGGCGAGAATTTTGGCCAAGGCTATGGCACATAGCATTAATATCCCGTATTCACCTAATAAAGTTTGGTTGACCGTATCGTAACCGACTCCCATTATTTGTGGAAAGATGACCGCTATCGCAGCTGTTATGGCGCCAGCGGCTAAGATGCGGAAAAAAATATTGACGGTAGCAAAGTGCATTGCGCGTTGGATTAAATTGACAAAAGCGGCTGATACAACCCCAATTATGATGCCGCAAAGAATAATATAAGGCACTTCAGCTAGGGAGTTCATATAAAGCTGTGGTACTAAGAAAGCAGGGTCAGCACCATAAACGGTTTGAGTGATGATTGCCGCTGCAACAGAAGCTAAAATAACCGGGGTAAAACCAGCGATGGTGTATTCCATCATAACGACTTCCATGGCAAAAATAACGCCGGCTATGGGTGTATTAAAGGATGCTGAGATCGCTGCCGCGGTGCCGCAACTTATTAGTGTTCGAATACTATTATTGGGCAGCTTTAAATATTGCCCCATGAGGCTGGAGCACGCGGCACCTAAATGAACGGCAGGGCCTTCTCGACCTGCTGATTGTCCGCTCAGAATTGTTAGCACCCCACCCACAAACTGTATCACCAAACTTTTGAATGCGATATAACCTTGATGGTAGTTTAATCGCTCCATGACAAACGCGACCCCTACTTTACGCTGGCTGATTTGCAGGCGATACCAAATGGAGCCAATAAGTACAGCGCCACTAATGGGCAATACAGCACGCATCAGGTTAGATAAACCTTCGAAATTCTCTGGGTCGCCATTCGGTAAGTATTGTGCGAGCGGCCATTCAATTAACAAGCGAAATAATAAAATAACACCCGCGGTAAAGCTGCCTGAAATAAGGCCTAATATAGCGAGTTGAGGCAATGCATCGACGCCAGAAAGCTTATGCCGAAACAGGTGTTTATAGTTTGAGAATGCTGTTTTGAAAAACATAAAAAGCGAGATTCTTCATCAATAAGCTAAACATTTAAAGAATCTTACTCGTTTAAGGCGGGCATGCCAAAAAATAGAGCGATATTCTTTTATTGATCTATCCTTTTGAATCAAAGGACCATGATATAATCTTAAAAATATATCCATTTAGAGTACAAAATAAGAGGTTTGAGGTGATTAAAGCAGGAATTGTTGGCGCAACAGGTTATACCGGTTCAGAACTATTACGTTTATTGGCATTGCACCCTGAGGTTGAAGTGACTGTTGTGACCTCACGTTCAGAAGCAGGCAAAGCAGTTTCTGCTCGGTTTCCTCATTTGCGCTCATTTAATGACCTGCAATTTACCGACCCAAGTGTTGAGAAATTAGCTGAATGTGACGTCGTTTTTTTTGCAACGCCGCATGGTGTCGCGCAAGCGATGATGCCCGCGTTTATTGATTCAGGCTTAAAAGTAATTGACCTTTCAGCTGATTTTAGATTGAAAGATGCTGATTTATGGGCGAAATGGTACAACCAGCCACATGGTTGCCCGGAGCTGATAGAACAAGCTGTTTACGGCTTACCTGAAGTGAACCGAGCGGAGATTAAAGGTGCCAACCTAATCGCTTGCCCAGGATGTTACCCGACGGCTATTCAGTTGGGCTTCTTACCTTTGCTTGAAAATAAACTAGTCGATTCAAAACGCTTAATTGCCGATGCAAAATCCGGGGTAAGTGGCGCTGGCCGTGCCGCTAACGTTGGCACTTTATTGTCAGAATGTGCCGATAGCTTTAAAGCGTACGGTGCTTCAGGCCATCGTCATAGCCCCGAAATTCGTCAAGGTTTAAATCAGTTCAGTGGTGATCAAGTTTCTTTAACGTTTGTTCCACATTTGGTGCCAATGATTCGAGGTATTGAAGCGACATTATATGCTGAACTTACCACGGACTTATCCTTGGAAGACATTCAATCACTGTATGAACTGCGCTATAAAGATGAACCTTTCGTCGATGTGATGCCTTTGGGCTCTTCACCTGAAACCCGCAGCGTTAAAGGCTCAAACTATTGTCGTATAGCCTTACACCAGCAGCCCGATAGTAATGTGATTATCGTATTGTCTGTCATTGATAACTTGGTTAAAGGTGCATCAGGTCAGGCTGTTCAAAACATGAATCTCATGTTTGGTTTAGATGAGCGAGCAGGTATCAACCAAGTACCGCTAATGCCTTAAGTCTAAGCTCCGTATAAAGTAAGGCCTCGCTTGAGAGTTAATAAAACGTGTTATTGATGGGTCGCTTTGCTAGATAAAATGTGTTTTTAGGGACGTAAGTCTGATTCAAAGGAAAATTAATGGCAAATCGGAAAGCTCAAGATAAACTGATAGTAGTGAAGCATAAACCAGGCATTAAACGAAAGCGTCGTTTAATGTTTATAACAGGTGTGGTGGTGATGGGAGCCGCTTGCTTTTGGCTTGGCGAAGCTCAAAGCCGTTACCTGCACAAGCAAACATTGGCTAAGCTTAATGCACTGTCGATTGAGTATGGTGCATTAAAAGAAAGTGAAGCTAAGCTAAGACAGCAAGTAGCTAACTTGGAAAGCGGGCGTGTTATTGATGATTTAGCGAAACAGGAAATACAAGAAACCATTCGGAATCATAAGGCGGAAATATCGCAATTGGAGACGGATGTTTCCTTTTATCAAAAAATCATGGCCCCTTCGAATAATGCGAAGGGTCTACAGGTTCAAAAGGTTGAGCTGAAAGCCGGGACAGTTAAAAACCACTTTGCATATAAAATTGTTTTAGCCCAGGTTGCAGATAATAAAGCTTATGTTAAAGGGCTAGTTGCCGTTAATTTAATCGGGATGCAAGGTGATAAAAAGAAAATTATTCCACTGCGGGATATCTCAGAGCAGGAAGAACTAGGGCTTAAGTTTAAGTTTAAATATTTTCAAGATTTTAATGGCGAGCTAATTATTCCTGAAGATCTGGTGCCTGAGAAAATTCAAGTGGTAGCACAATCAAAAGGTAAGAAAGCTTCTCGAATAGAGCAAAGCTTTGAATGGAAAGCACTTATTAAAAAATGAATGGTTGTTCCAGATTCTAATGAGTGATAACACAAAATTTATAGGTTCGGAGAGATAGTATGTGGGGAAAGAAGAAAGGAAAGCATAAGCAGCATCAAAGTACCACGACTCACTTTGACACCTTGGTCTCAGGAAAAACACAAATTGTTGGCGATCTCCAATTTTCAGGTGGTTTGCATATCGATGGTCTAGTGCGTGGCACAATTCGAGCAGAAGAAGACAGCGAAGCGATTGTACGTATTAGTGATATCGGTGAAATTGATGGAGATGTCATTGCGCCACATATTATTGTGAATGGCACTGTTCACGGTGATGTCTATGCATCTAAACATATTGAGCTAGCGGCGAATGCATCAATTAAGGGTAATGTTTATTACCACTTGATTGAAATGGCGATGGGGGCAGAAGTGAATGGAAATCTTGTTCATCATAAAGAGCCAGTATCGATTAAACATCATGATAGCCAAGATTCTACCTCATTACCTGAACAAGTCTCTTTAAAGGCCATTAGCTCAGAAGTGAATAATCCAAGCGTAAGTGATGTCTCAAGTTCTGCAACGAATTCAACAGAACAGGTGGTCACTAGCTCAAATACTGCAAAATAGTTGACTAAATTACTTGGTTAATTGGATAATTGGTAAACCACTGTTATTTTATCCACTTAAATCACTGGAGCTTCGATGAGTGTCATTGAATCCTATATGCCTGTTCCGATCATTTTTACAGATGCTGCGGCCAACAAGGTTAAGCAACTTGTAGAAGAAGAGGGCAACCCTGATTTACATTTACGTGTCTATGTAACGGGAGGGGGCTGTTCCGGTTTTCAGTATGGTTTCACGTTTGATGAAGACCAAGCTGAAGATGATACGGTAGTGAGCAACCAAGGCGTGAACCTTGTCGTTGATGCGATGAGCTATCAGTATTTAGTGAGTGCAACCGTTGACTATACTGAAGGTTTGAAAGGTTCGCAGTTCTCTGTGACCAACCCCAATGCCGAAACCACCTGTGGTTGTGGTTCTAGTTTTAGTATTTAGCTTGCCACTCTTGTTCTTCTGTTTTACTTTACGGATAAATAGTGCTGCTTAAAAAACCAATGAAAGCACGCACTTTCTTCGGTGTGTACTTGAACTTGTGATACATCAAATAGACGGGAATGTCGGGTAGTTCGTGGTGAGGCATTAAGTCGACCAGCGTTCCCTCCGTTAATTCTTTATCAATGGTGTGACGAAATATAAATGTCGCGCCCATCCCTTGTTTCGCCATATTATAAATTGCATTGATATCGTTCACTTGGTGGTGTTCTTCTATATTTAAGTTTTTCATTCCCGACAAATTTTTTGAATCAGATTTGCATGATTGAGCAGTAATAGTGGCATTTTTGATATTGCTTGCAAATTTTGTGGCATGCCAAATCTAGTGACAAATTCTGGTGTTACACATATAACCGGAGTGATTCTAAATAATTCAATGGCGACCATACTCGAATCAACTAGTGGCGCCATTCGAAAGGCAAAGCTTTTTTGCAGCGGCTGAAAAGGTTCACAACCGTAACAAAGGTTTGGTATGTATTCATAAAGCGTGTTGACTACCTAGTCGCTTAAATTATTTTATTATTTTAACAAACGCAAATAATAGCCTGACCTAAGGTGTATGCATATCCTAATTTTCAATGATTTTAGTGTGTTGAATGTTGATGTGAAGACCCCACTCGTTCTGAATGTGCTAAGACCACAAACTAACACCTTAAATACAAAAGAATGGAATTTCGTTAGCAGGGTCAAAATCTATTCGTGTGGTATTTGATATTAATGCTCCTCTAGATTATTTAGGGTGAATAACATATACATTAATTTTTATCATTGGAGGCGGCTCGGGAAGACTCTATTGCGATAATAGACTTCAGCTATCAAATCCACACATCAACCTCTCCATTTATGGAGTCACAAATGAATCAATCAATTGCGCATTACTAGGATCATCAATTATATAAAACAGACTGTATCGTAATTACAAATGAGGATCATGGTAAACAGCCAAAGTTGAACTATGATAAATACTGTTAGGGAATTATTTTTATGAGTTGTTGAGTTTACATGACGAATGTAGGGAAACTTTAGGCGATTGTGTGATTAATACCAATAAACAGCATTTTTCATTTTTATTTTATACACTCGTTACAATCTATCTGATATTTGCGAGCACCCTAACATTTTGTGCTACTGAACAAGTATTGTATCTTTCTGATAACGATGCACGTTCTAAACCGAGTGCCTTAATGGCGTATTATGCTGATGACACAAATTTGCTTAATATTCATGATATTTCCTCAGATGCTTATAGATCGAAATTTATTGCTTTAAATGGCAAGTCATCATTAGGTTTTTCTTCTTCAGTTATTTGGTCACGTATCGTCATTCAAAACGATACAAATCAACTCAAATGGTATTTAAGGTTTTTGTACCCAGGCATAGACCAGTTAGCTATCTATACGCCTAATAGTGCAGGTGATTACGACTCACAAACACGCAGCTTCCATGAAGATTTTTCTAAAAGAGAAATTGAAGATCGGTTAATGAGTTTTCACTTGCCGACTCCCGCTGGTATGCAACAAGTCATCTATCTTCGGTTTCAAACGAATTCTTCGATCAGTTTACATTCAAAAATTTTGTCAGAACAAGAGTGGGTGCATACAAGGGTGAGTGAGGCCTTTTATCATGCCTTACTTTATGGCGCGCTGGTACTTATCATCATTGTTAGTTTGATTTTTGGCTACATATCAAGGTCGACTCAGTATTTCTATGTATTGGTTGTTTGTCTGGGATTTACTTTATCAAATGGCTTATACGATGGTTATATTCAAAGCCTATTTGGTATTTACACGGGTCTTGCTACTTTTTTTCCAATTAGTGTTTTTGGTTTAAGTTGCGCGATGGTTGCGTTGGTTAGCTATCTGCGCGATGCAATGCCTGAATTCAAAAATAAAAGGTTATGTACCTACAGTTATTATTTAATTTGTAGTTTTTGGGGTGCTCTATTGATTGCTAGTGCAGTAGGTTCAAATAACACTTATTTATTTGTTTTAACTATTTTTGGTTACATGGGGAGCGCAATTTATGCCTTGATCTCCGCATGGGTGAGTTATCTTACAGGGAATAAAAAATCACGATATTTAATCGTAGGTTTGAGTTTTATGGTGCTCGGACTCGTCGCGCATGGCGGGCGAGTTTTAGGTTTATTTGACTATGATCTGATTGGTTTTGACGGCTTTAGGTTTGGTACTACTGTGTTAGTTTTGACGATGATGGTCTCCATGCAGGACTATATTCGGGAGTTACAGCGTGATGCAGAGAAAGGCACCAAAAAGTTTAAAATGCTATTTGAAAATATGGTTGATGCTATTTATCTCGTGAGCATTGAAGGAAAAATTGTCGATGTAAACACTGCTGCTCAAAGGATAGAAGGGCGTTACCTGAATGAGCTGACTGGAGAAGACTTTATAAGTGAAAGTATGCTGGCGAGTAACCCGGAAAATCAGGAAAAGCTTATGCAAGCCATTCATGACGCAGGAGAAGGTTCCCTAACTCAGGTCGAGTTGATGTTACCAGAAAAAGGCTCTCAACCCTGTTATATGAATGCATCCATCGCACTTTATCACGTAGATGAGGCACAGGATTTACAGGTACTTATCAACTGTCGGGATATTAGTGAAAGCAAGCAACAGCAATTAAATATTAACTCTATCGCTTCGACGGTATCAAAGCATACGGGTGGCGCTTTTTTTGATGAACTAGCCTTGTGCTTAGCAGATATTTCACAGCGAGATTATGTCATCATTGGTGCTTATACGGATGATATTCATGACAAGATAAAAAGTATCGCTTTTTGTGTCCGAGGAGAAATAGTAGACAATATTACTTATGACCTGCTAGGAACCCCTTGTAAGAATGTGCTTGCGAATGGTGAAGGAATTTATCAAAACAATATACGTGCTATTTATCCAAATGATGAGTTTTTATCTGAAAATGATATTAATAGTTATATGGGAAAACCCTTAGTCGACTCAAGGGGAGAGCTTATCGGGATTATTGCGATTTTAGACTCATTGCCCTTTGAAAATGAAAGTCTGGAGGATATCGTCAATATATTCTCATCGCGCGCGGCGGCTGAATTAGAAAGACTTAATAGTGACCAGCACCTAAATGAAGCGCAACAGAAATTAGCGTTGCATGTTGAAAATACTCCCTTAGGTGTATTACAGCTGAATATTCATAATGACATTGTTGAATGGAATGAATCAGCACATAGGATATTTGGCTATGATAAGTATGAGGTACTGGGGATTTCAGCCGGTAACACAATATTTCTGGGAATGAGTGATGTTGAACTGGGGCGTCTCTTGTCAAACAAAGAAAAAACAATTTGGCATCATCTGGATAAAAGTGGCCGTGAGATTATTTGTGAGTGGTTTATTACCCCCTTAATTAGTGGAAATGAAGAACTTGGCTATGCAGCCTTAGTGGTTGATATTACCAATGAAAGACAAATATTATCGGCGTTGCAGCGCAAACAGATAGAGCAATCAGAAGTGTTAAATTCTATGACTGATGCGGTGATAACGATAGATGAAGAAGGTACTATTCTGTCTTTGAACCCAGCATCGGAACAATTATTTCGCTACACCAAAAGCGAGATGTTAGGCAGCAATGTTAAGTTGTTAATGGCCGATACAGCGACTATATATAATGATGACTATTGGAAGAATTATGTTAGCAAATCAACAGCAAGGATTATCGGTTCCGGCCGCGAGATTGAAGGAAAACGAAAAAATGGAGAGGTTTTTCCTATTCAAATCAAGATTTCGGAGTTATCAAAAAATGCAGAAGGGAAAAGAAGATTTATTGGTTCATGTCATGATTTAACGCATGCAAAATTACAAGAGCAGCAGATTAGGCAGATGGGAAAAATGGAAGCAATTGGTAAATTAACGGGCGGGTTTGCCCATGATTTTAATAATTTACTCGGTATTATCACTGGCTATACGGATCTTTTATCTAATTTATTATATGGCGAAGATAAAGAGCAGCAATACCTAAAAGAAATAAATCATGCGTTAAATAGAGGCGCCCAACTAACAAAAAAACTTTTATATTTATCCAAAAAACGCCCTTTGGAAGCGACGGTTGTGAATCTGAATTATATCATTGAGGGCATGGAGCACGTGTTGTCATGTGCAATGACACCGATGATCGATATAAAATTTGACATAGACAAGCGTGTAAATTTAATTAATATCGATCCATATTTCTTAGAAGATTCGGTGCTAAATCTATGTATTAATGCGATGCATGCCATGAATAACCATGGCACCTTATCGATAGCGACGAAAGCATCTGTCAGTGTCGATCGCTTACTTGCTTTACAGCACCATGTGACAGAAGGCCTCTATAGTATCCTGATCGTTAGTGATACGGGCTGCGGGATGAGCGAAGCGGTACAAGCGAAAATATTTGAACCTTTTTATTCAAGTAAAGGCAACATGGGGACAGGCCTGGGGTTAAGCCAGGTAAATAGCTTTATTCAGCAATCAAATGGTTTTATTCACGTTGACTCATCCCTTGGAAAGGGTTCAACCTTTTCATTATATTTTCCTTTAAATGTAGAACAAAACACAGAAAATGTGACACCAAATGATGAGGTCGAAGGCCGTGAAATACTGGAAGTTCCTGGAAATGAAACAGTGTTGCTTGTTGATGATGAAGAAATGTTACTGAAGGCAGCCGCGGAATGCCTAGAGCAAAATGGCTATCATATTATTTCAACAACTTCCCCTATCGAAGCTTTAGAGATAATTAAAAATAAAAATATTTCTTTGATGGTTAGCGATGTCATTATGCCAAATATGGATGGTTATGAATTGGCCGACCAAGCTAAAGAGGTAAAACCTGAACTTAAAATACAATTGGTGAGTGGCTTTACGAATAGTTCAGCTGAACAGCAAGCTCATGCTTTGAGTCAAAATGTGTTGAATAAACCTTATAAACTTAAAACTTTGTTAGAGCGAGTTCGGAATATATTAGACAGCTAGATAACCTTTTAAATCTAATAATAAGATAGAGAGTAATATGACAAATACGATCACTCAGGATCTTCAAGAAAGCGATGTTCAAAATGCATTCGAACATGGACAGTTTTCAGTGGTTTATCAAGCACAGGTTTCACTCAATCATAGAGATAAATTTGTGGGTATGGAGGCATTTGTTAGATTAAATCACCCTGAATTTGGTCTAATGATACCGAGCACATTTTTATCTTTAGTAAGAGAAAGTGGGCGAATGCTTGAATTAACAAAAGTTGTTTTAGCACAAGTCGCGAGCGACTGGACTCATTGGCATAGCCTTGGCTTTAATCTTAATATTTCAGTCAACATTGATGATTCAGTTTTGGCAGAAACGAAAATAGCCAAAGAATTAGGTAAAGTCTTATCTGAATTTAATATTCCTAAGCATCAATTAACACTTGAATTCTCGAGTTATTTACAGGAAGGGGTTATTCATTCAGAGGCAGGGAAAAAACTATTAGGTCTAAGAATGAAGGGTTATAACCTTGCACTCGATGATTTCGGTATAGGAATGATTGCAAAAGATGTGGTGAGTAATTTACCGCTGGATGAAATCAAGATTGATCAAAAAGCAATTAAAAGCCTATTAATACAAGAGCAGAATCAAACCGTTGCGAGAAATGCAATAAGGTTGGCGGCTAGTTATGGTATGCGCGTGGTTGCTGTGGGGGTTGAAACCGAGCAACAAGCAGATTGGCTTATGCGTAATGGTTGTGACCGTGCACAGGGTCATTTATTCGGTAAGCCGGTTGCAGCTGAAGTCTTTTCTGAGCAGTTTCTAAAAAATGGCAACGAGAGCCTTAGCCAACACAAACGTACTTCGGTACTTATTATTGAGGATGACCCTCAATATCAAAATTTATTATTAGAAAGCCTGACTGAGCAATATGATATTCATATTGCGGTTAATATTAAGCATGCTGACGAACTATTGACCAGTGTAAAGCCAGAAATAATTATTTCAGATGTAAATTTGCCTGATGGCTCAGGTATAGATTTTTGTAAATCAAAACTAGAGTTAGAGATAATGAAAGAGGCGAGTATTATTTTCATTTCTGGCGGAAAAGATTTTAGTAGCAAGTTTGAAGCGTATGAAGCCGGTGCGATGGATTATATCGAAAAACCATTTTCGATCATGACGCTAATCGCAAAAATTAAGCAAGTCGCCACCTATCAATCTAGACGAAAAACGCTTGCACAGGGCGTTGATGATGCGCACAGCATGGCGACTCAGTCTTTAAAAGATGCTGCTTATTATGGTGATATCGTACAGTTTTATAAGAATTTATTGCACTGCCGTGATGAGCAACAAATTGCACAAGAGCTATTTCGCTTTATGGGGCAAAAGAACCTGAGCACAGTTATTGAATTTAGAAGTAATAATGCCTGTAGTAACTTTGACCAACACAATGGTGTTTGTAGTGCGATTGAAATTAATTTGTTTGAGCTATTACAAAAAAATGGTCGTCTCTTTGAATTTGGAAAGCGCATTATCGTTAATGACAAACATATTTCGTTTTTAATTAAGAACATGCCCGATGATGTAGGGGAGCAAGGGAGAATAAGGGATTACATTGCTGTGTTGGTCGAGGGGATGGAGGCAAGGTATAGGGATATATTACGACAAAGAGTACTTAATACAGTTATGCAGCAGTTGCAAGTATTGGTTCATAAGCTTCTAGAATCAGTAGAGAAAGATAATAAAGATGAAATTATGGAAGCATTTTCATTAGATTTGAAGATGAGCTTTCACGTGTTAGATCTTTCAGAGAGTCAAGAGCAGTATCTTGCTCAAATTATTGATGACATGATCAAGCGTAAAGATGGAGCTGAGCATAGTGTGTCTGACATTGGACTGGAAGTTAAGCAAATTTTGGATTCGATGGCAGAATCAATGGATAGTTTTGAGGAAACAAGCGTCGAGTCAGCAGTTGAAGACATCGGAGATGCTGTCGAACTCTTTTAAGCGATGTAATACATTCCTCAGGCACCTTCGCCAAGCTGGACTACACTAAATGAAATAAATTTTTTTGGAGTAGTTTTTCGTGACGATAACGACAGGCACCTATGCAGAGTTAAGCCCACAAGGGCAAGAAGTAGCAAGCTATTTAGAAAATCTGGTTGGTGAAAGAAAAATTGAAGTGCCCATGCTACCAGAGGTTGCTAGTCGTGTTTTGGCGTTATCTAATGATCCTGACTCTGATGCTGCACAACTTGCAACACTTATACAAGGTGATCAGGCGCTTGCGGGGCATGTTATGCGTATTGCTAATTCTGCTGCCTATACTCCCAATGCTTCCATGGTCTCGTTACAGCAGGCGATAGCGCGCTTAGGGATGGGGGTTATTACCGAAATCTCATTAGTGGCTTCATTGAATAGCAAAATGTTTAACGCACCACTCTTTAATGATCGAATTGCTGAGATTTGGGCGCATGCTTTATGTACAGCGCTTTGGGGTAAAGAAGTTGCAAGAACCAGTAAAAAAAATGTTGAAGCATCGTTTTTATGCGGTCTGTTACACAGTATTGGCCGCCCTGTTATTCTTCAATCAATTTCGGACTGCGTCCAAGACAATCAACTTTCTATCTCAAATGACGAAGCGCTTGTCTTAGAGCAACTATTTCATGTTGCGTTTGGTGTGGTGGTGGTTGAAAAATGGGGGATGCCGATGATTGTTCAGGAATCTGTTCGGCACTATAAAAATTATGCTGAATCAAAGCGCAGTGTAGAGCAAGCGATGGTGATCAACGCTGCGGCACAATTGGCCAGTGAGATGCTTACATCTACAGAAAGTGATTTCGATGAAGTCTTGAGTGGCGCCGTGTTTGCTGACTTGAATCTCTATGAAGATGATATCGAAACACTTAAATTAAAAGAAGAAGCGGTGATTTCCGGATTAGAGGCGATGCGAGTATGAAGCAGTTTGATGTAATCGTCATTGGTAGTGGCCCAGCGGGCCAAAAAGCAGCCGTACAAGCAGCAAAAGCTGGAAAAACAGTGGCGATTGTCGAGCGTGACCAATGGTTAGGCGGCGCATGTGTACATCGAGGGACTATTCCAAGTAAAACCCTTCGTGAAAATGCACTTCGTGTGAAAAAAATGCGAGAAAATGCCGCGTTATGTAATTTCGAATTAGCAGAAGATACTGAAATGTCTACGCTGATTGATCGATTGCATAAGGTATTAAAAGCGCATGATGGTTTTATGGTGAGCCAGATAGAGCGAAATAATATTGAACGTATTCATGGTAGAGCAAAATTTACCTCAAGGAATGAAATAGAGGTGACAAAAGTACGAGGTGAACCTGAACAATATCAGGGCAAAAACTTCGTGATTGCTTCGGGTTCAATTCCTTGTAAACCAGCAAATATTCCGATTGATCATGAGAATATCTTTGATAGTGATTCGATTTTGAGCATGCTGTATTTACCAAAAAGCTTAACGGTTCTAGGTGGTGGGGTGATTGCGAGTGAATACGCCTCTATTTTTCAGGCCTTGGGTGTCAAAGTCACGATGATTGATCGATACCCTCTGCCATTAGGCTTTATGGATGCAGACTTAACTGAAAAGTTTGTACATGCTTTTCAGGAAATGGGCGGGACTTGGTTAGGTGAGAAAAAAGTATCCAGTGTCGTATGGGACGGTTTATCACAAGTCGTCACAACCTGCGAAGATGGTACGGTCGTAAAATCTTCTAAATTGTTATGTGCTGCAGGTCGGGAAGCCAATGTTAAAGATTTAAACCTGACAGCGACTGATTTGGCTTTAAATGATTACGGTAATATCTCCGTCGATGAATTATTACAGACTCAAATACCGCATATCTATGCTGCAGGTGATGTGATTGGCCCGCCTTCGCTAGCCTCAGCTTCAATGGAACAAGGTCGAAGAGCTAGTTGTAATGCACTTGGCATAGGTGTCGGGCCGATGAGTACGACGATTCCCTCCGGAATTTATGGCATACCTGAGCTCTCAGCTGTCGGGCTCACTGAACAACAAGCAAATAAGCAACATGGCAAAGTAACTATTGGACGCGCGAATTTTGAAGAAATTTCACGAGGCCAAATTAATGGCATTCGTGATGGTATGCTTAAAATTATTTGTGATGAGAATGGCGAAAAAATTCTGGGTGTCCAAATTGTGGGTGAAGGCGCGACAGAGCTGATACACATTGGTCAGATGGCAATGTTGTCGAACTCAAATGTTGATATTTTTATTGAAAGTATTTTTAACTTTCCAACTTTAGCAGAGGCCTATCGTGTTGCCGCATTGGCGGTTATCGGTCAACGAGCAAATAATTCAGATAAATACTAAAAGCAAAAATTGAGTATTGAGGGGTTATTATGAAATTAACGATAAAGCAGAAATTGTATTCGATTGCCATCGGTGTTTCATTGACGATTATTGTGATTATTGGCGTAATGTTTAACGGCTTGGCACATCTCAATAACTTAGGGCATGCGAGCCATGGATTGGCGGATACCAAGGCGGATATGTTAATGCTTCGCCGCAACGAAAAAGATTTTTTGGCACGTAAAAACTTTAAATATGTGAAAACATTTGATGAGAATGTTAGTAGTTTAAGAGCTGGTTTAGATGACCTTGAGCATGACTTAATGGAAGAAGGTCTAGAAACTAAACGAGTTAAAGATTTTTGGGCTGGAGTGCAAGGGTATCAACAGAAGTTTAATACCTTAGTAAAGCTGGAACAAAAAATAGGTCTGACGCCAAAAACTGGGTTATATGGTGAATTGCGTAGAGCTGTACATGACGTGGAAGAATTCCTCAAAGCAGCAAATGAGCAGTTAATGCTAAAAGATATGCTTATGCTGCGTCGTCATGAAAAAGATTTTATGCTACGTCTTGATATGAAATACCTTAAGAAATTTGATCGAGACATTAATGTAATGATGAGTCATCTTGATAGTTCAGGCTTGAATAGTACAACGAAAGAAAAAATTAGAAGTAGCCTGAACGCGTACCAAGCTAAATTTGATGAGCTTGTTGAAAACAATAAGCTAAAAGGTTTGAGCCCAAAAGAAGGCTTAATGGGAGATATGCGTAAAGCCATTCACGCGAGCGAAGTGGCGCTAGAAGCGCTGCAGTTAGATTTACCTCTTGTGATTGCAAAAGTTCAAGAGGGGAGCACTCGAAATATTTTTATTATTGCGGCTATATTATCGCTATTAATCGTTGGGGTGATTCTTTATCTAGCGACGGTTATTTCACGGACGATTAATCAAGTGAACACCGATATTCTGGGAATCTCAGAAGACGGTGACTTATCTCGTCGAATTAAAGAAATTGGTGATGATGAACTAACTTCGGTGGCCAAGTGTGTGAATAATTTGTTGGGTGAATTTCAGCAATTAATCAGTACCGTACGATCAAGTACTCAATTACTGGATTCTGCTGCTGCAGAGCTAGAAGGCAGTGCTCGTATCACAGAGCAAGAGATGAACAAACAGCATTTAGAGACGGAACAAGCTGGTACCGCAATGAATGAAATGAGCGCGACTGTTCAGGAAGTAGCAAGCAGTACGAATAAAGCTGCTGAGCAGGCAGCCAGTGCTGAAAACCTTGCGACACAAGGTCAACAAGTGGTGCAAGAGGCCAGTGCTACGATTAATCGTTTGGCAGAAACACTAGGTGAGGGTAGTAGCGTAATTGCTCAGCTTGAGAATGAGACCAATAGCATCGGTAGCATTCTGGATGTAATTCGTGAAATTGCTGATCAAACAAATTTATTGGCGTTAAACGCCGCAATTGAGGCCGCTAGAGCGGGTGAACAAGGCCGTGGTTTTGCCGTGGTCGCAGATGAAGTGCGTAGTCTTGCCAGTAGAACACAGCAATCAACGCAAGAAATTCAGCAAAAGATTGAAACGCTTCAAGAAGAGGCGCGCGAAGCCGTGCAGGTGATGACCCAAGGTCAGGAGCATGGTACGTCAGGGGTTCAGCAAATTAACCAGGTCTCAGAAGCTTTAGAAGAGATGGTCCAGGGGGTGATTTTAATCAACGATATGAATACACAAATCGCGACGGCAGCAGAAGAACAGAGCGCTGTGGCGAGTGAGATTGATAAAAATATCACCTTGATTAGAGAATCATCAGATAATGTTTCTGCCCACGCACATGATACCGTGAAGCAAAGCTTAAAGGTCACTGAATTAACGGAGACCTTAAATTGTCAAGTTGAGCGTTTTAAAGCATAGACCTGTTGTAAGACCTAACACGTTTCTATTTAAGTCGCTGACTAAGTGGCCGAGCTAAGCAGTTGAGATATTGCAGATTTTAGAGTGATGTCCAGCTGCTTTTTACCGTTTAATTTGAGATGCTTAGTGCAGGTGGCGATACTTTCCACTTTCAGTATTCTTAGACACACAAGTTGTTGCTCTTTCATTGCGAGTGTTTTGATTAAGTCCATTGAAAAACAGTTCAGAATAAAAATGAATAATACTTGAGCGCAATCTTCAAATGAACGGTGATGATGAGCAAAAGCGCTGATGATTTCTATATCGTGGTTAGATTGTTTATTGATTGGCAGAGCTAATGATTTAAGCACTCCTAATGTTGTGTCGACATCAAGTGTTCGATATACCGTATTTAAACCAAATATAAAATGTTGCTGGCACTGCTCCTGAGCTAGCTGTAAGTCTTGTTGTATCCGTGTATTTAATTGACGTAAAACGATGGCTGATTGGGCACCGCTAGCAGCATCTTTATGGTAACCAATCCGAAGTAATTGGAAGTCATTCTTGTGCCAGAAATCATTTAGCAAAGGGGTAAATCCAAAGCTTGCCGACAAGTAATCGATTTGATTTGTCTGGCCGAGTCGTACTGCCGCTTTAATGAGCGTTGACCCTAAACCTTGGCGGCTCATTGACGGGTGTACCGCAATGCGCATAATTCGGTAAGTTTGATGACTTAAAAAATCAGGGTTGGCTGTGCTAGAGGTCAATGCTTGTGGAATCAGATGCCCTTTCGGCCGTCTTGAGCCTTTAATAATATCTTGTGCCAGCGATGAGTTGTCGATGCCACCTTCATGAAGTAATAAAACAACCGCTATTACTGTTGAATCATTTGGTATCAATCCAATATGAAGTTTAGGGTCATCGAGTATCATCCTTATATCTGAAGGGGATGTTTGATAGTGAGCAGTTACTAATAAAGCGGTTACTTGTTTTAAAAGCGGCGTGTTGTTAGCGAGTGCGTCTTGCGAAATCCATGCGACAGCTTGAGTATCTTTGTTTATTAAATCGCTTGAAGGTAACTTAGGTATCTGTGCATTTAATAATAAGAATTCAAAAATCCAGCGCTCAAGTGGATCCGCCTCTGCCCAACGAACAGGCTGATGTAAGGTGAGTGATTTCCACTGAGGCGTTAATGCATCAAGGGTATGGCGGAATCGAACATTGAAACCTTGTCCTGTGCCTTCATAACCATGGGTGGTACTCGAAAATACAATTCTTGGGTAAGCTTTTAACATCTGTTTAAGCATGGGAGCAGGAATAGACGCCGCTTCATCGACAAAAAGAATATGGCACTCAGGCAGGTTTTCGATAAGCGTATCTGGCGCGAAAAATTCAAAATTAGCCGTGTTTTCTAAGCCATATGAACTCATCTGTTGGTGGTAATGTTGGAAAGCCGCATCGCAAGCACGTCTATTGGGTGCGGTTATGAGCACTCTTAATGATTTCTCTATAATAATATTTGCCGCAGCGACGCCAAGTGCGCTGGTTTTACCGCGCCCTCGATCAGCAAATACCACAAGAGGGCGCTTCCGATGGCCGTTTGCAACCGTTTTGATCCCTTCAACCATTTTGGTTTGGTCTGCCGTTAATAGGTCTGTCGTCAATTGATCCGAAGTTCGAAGACTGTTGCTTGGTAAAAGATTGGGTAAAGGGCTATTTTGCATTTTTGTAGCGGCTATTTTTTCTATGATTGTGGCGCTACTTATCCGATTCTCAGTTTTTTGGCGAAGTAAGGTCACTTCCGAGTCTGTTTCGATTAAATGAATCATTCTCTGAAGAAAGCGTGTGCCGAAGCTTGATAGCTCTTCAGGATGACGACACATTCTTGAATAGTCAGGGTCGGGGTGAGCGCTTAAGGTGGTTAATTCAGGTAAAAGTAAAAAAAGTAAACCGCCGCCTTTAACCAGCCCAGAGGCCGCGCCTAAGGCATCAGGATTTAAACCGCTAAAACCATTCCAAATCAATCGACACACTTCAGAGCCTAAGTAAGACTTAACCTGTTTCGCGGGTATCGATTCACAGACAATACCCAAATCAAGTTCATCATTTATACCTTGATCATTGACCAGCAAAGTTTGGCGTGGCTGCAGCGTAGATAACACATGGGCCAGAGTTACTCTGGCCCATTGCTCATCGCCTGAGAGTACGACTAGATACCGATGAGCCTTTTGCTGGGCTTGTTTTTCGAGTTGCTGTATTTGTTTTTGCAATTGCTCTCGTAGAAGTAATGGCATCTCTTTAGGGTTGGGCTGTAAGACCATGTTCTGTAAAAACTCTTAAAAAAGTGTCAGGTTCAGGACGTACCCTATAGTTATCGGTTTGATCGGTAAAGAGGATGACCCCATTTTGATCGGTTAAAATTGCCGTCGGTAATACGGTATCAGAGTCATAGCCTAATACTTCCATACCTTTTGGGGTGCCATGTTTGGCATCGATGCCTAATAAGCTTGCGGCTTGGTTTCGTTCATCGACCATAAAGTGATATTTAACGTTAAACTTTATAGCAAGTGCTTTGGTGTGGGTTGCCGGCTGAGGGCTCACAAGAAAAACTCTTACCCCCAATTTTTCCAGTTCCTGATAGCTTGCAGCCACTTCTTTAATTTGCGCCATACATAATGGACACCAATTACCTCGAAAAAATAGTATTAACGCAGGATGTTGGTTTAGATCAGCCGAAGACCAGATAGAACCCTCTGAGGTTTTTAATTGAAAGGCAGGCAGTTCTTTACCTGTTTCTAATGCCATATTTTCTTTTCGGCCTAAGCGTGAATACCAGAAAATGTATAACAGCAAGCCACCAATACCTAAACCTGATCCATAAGCAAAAGCGTAAGCCTGTTGCGCCACATTTTGTGATAAGAAAAGTGATAGCACTGCGCCTACAAAAGCTGCGGCAATGAGAATGTTTAGGTTGGCGCTGGTCCGAGCAGTGGGTGCAGCAAAGAGTTTGACAAAAAATAACAACGCTGGCCAAATGCCAACTGCGATCCCTAGCCAAGCGCTGTTAATGCCGGAGTCGAATATACCGATCATAGTATGGATGGAAACAACGCTTAAGAGTGTGATGTAAAGAGAAATATAAATTGATTTAAAGAGATTGGTCATCGCTTAATGCTCCAAAATTAACATGGCAGTTTGAATACTTGTTTGAAGTTCAGTGCTTGATTTTCCTTCTCGTGAGGCAACGCGGAGGCCTTTTATTACGGTCATAAAATAGGCCGCTAATTGCTGAGGAGAAAGCGTATTCTTGAGTTGGTTTGAGGATTGAGATCGTTCAAAGAATGATACTAATTCTTGTTCAACGTTAAATAGTTTGTCGGATGCTATTTTTACCAATGTTTCATCATTACCCTGTTGTTCAAGTATGGTATTGACGAGTAAGCAGCCGTGTTCAAGTTTGACTGCCGGTGAGAAAAAAATCATTTGGAAGAGGTCATTGAGGGCAGCAATCATGGGCTTTTTAGCATGTAAGGTCTGGTAAACGATAAGACTTAATTGACCAAAGTAATCCAGAATTGAAACATATAAATCTCGTTTATTGCCGAAGGTATTATAAAAGCTACTTCGACTTAAACCGGTTTCACTGAGTAAGTCATCCATAGAGCAGGTCTCATACCCTTTGTACCAAAATAAATTCATGGCTTTATGGCGGGCTTTATCTGGGTCGAAAGTTTTTTTTCGCATAAATATTTAAATATTTTGGAATGATTGTTCCAGTATTGCATTGATGGAATGATTGTTCCAGTACTTTAAATCAACGAAGCTAAGCATTAAGAATTACAAGAACTGTATTTACGAAGAGAAAAAGTGTGAAAAGAACAAATGTGAAGAAAACGAAGCTTGATCGTAGCCAATTTATTATGATGTTTTTTGCTTTTTCACTGGGTATGGTGCTATCGAACTTGCTCAGTCAGAGTACAGTCGAGCCTCCAAAACCGGAAACAGAAATCCTTTTTACCTACAAAGGGATAGATAAAACCGTAGAAGATTTATCGCCTGACAAACGTGAAAAGTTACAACGGCTAGCAGCAAGGCGTTACGCATTGCTAGAGCGCGCCGCATTAGAACAATATTTACATGATTATGCCGCGTCTGAAAAACTAGATATCACACAAGCAGGAAACAAACTATTTAAGCTTGAACAACCCAGTAATCAAGAGGTGAGTGATTTCTTTATCAAGAATGCTGAGCAAATTAAAAAACCATTTTTTGAAATTGAAGCAGACATTAAAAAGCAATTGATGATTCAAATGGTAAAAAAAGCAAAAAATAAAGCGATAATAAACTTAATGGCAAAAGGTGATTTAGTGATTCTTCCTGAATATTGATTAGATAAACAATAAATTACATATTTGTAGTTGCTTTCTATCACATAAAGGTTCTTAAAGAGTGCAATTGAAGAAAATAGCTTATAGAATTCCCTAGACAATAAAATGGAGCAATAAATATAATGGGAATAACGTCGTCTTTAAGTCGTACTGCTACAATATCAATCTGTATTTCTATGTTAGGCGGCTGTGCCACTTCGTCACTTTTTACTGCTTACCCTTCGCAAGCCGAATCATTTCAACATGCCATCAGCATAAATGGTCCAGAGCAGAGCCCTACTACACTGGCCGTACTCGCAGAACTCAATGAAGAAAGAGAAAGTGCCGACGCCATGTTATATATGATGGAGCGTGGTCGAATTAATCAGTTAAATGCTTCATTTTCAGAGAGTAAAACTGATTTTGAAATAGTGATCGCCGGTTTTGAAGAGCAAGACTTGGAGTCAACAATTGAAATTGATGAAACCCTCGCTCAAGGTGCTTCACTATTGACTAATGACAATGCGATTCCTTATGAGGGGGCCGGCTATGAACGTGTTTTTACGCATCATCATCAAGCCTTTAATTACTTGGGTCAGAATGATTTAGACGGTGCTTCGGTCGAATTTAGAAAAGTGGCTTTAGAGCAACGTATTTTGTTAGAGAAGCATGAGAAGGAAGTCGCTGAAGCTTATGAGGAAGCTGAAGAGAATGACCTGGATCTTAATACTTTATCTTCTGAGTTCTCAGGTTTAGATAATGTGGCAGGCAAAGTAAAAAGCTCGTTCCAGAATGCTTACACATTCTACACCTCCGGTGCTTTTTGGGAGTCACGGGGTGATTTAAGTGCTGCTTGGGTTGATTATAAGAAAGCCTTTGAAATTAATTCAAATAATACCTATCTAAAACAGGATATTGCGCGAATAGCCAAAAAATTAGGTGAACAGCCTGATCAAAAAGACATGAATGAAGCCAAAGCTGGGCAAGGCTCAGTGGTTGTATTTTTTGAAGATGGTTTTGTTCCGGCCAAAAGTGAAATAAAAATCCCTGTACCGACCTTTGATGGCGGATTTATTTCTTTAGCATTTCCTTATTATGAAACAGATATTTGGCCTGTTACTAACTCATTAAGAGCGATTGATGATCAATTCAACGACTTAGGTACATCTGAGGTTGTCGTAGATGTGAGTGCACTTGCTGTAAAAGATTTAAAAGAACAAATTCCTCAATTGCTTGTGCGTCAAGCGTTGCGTGGTTTCGCAAAATATCAGTTGCAGAAACAATCAGGAGATCATTTAGGGCCTCTTGGGCAGTTGTCGGCAAGTCTTTATAATATTATCTCTGAAAGTGCTGATAGAAGAAGCTGGCTCACTTTGCCGCACACTGCACAAGTGATGCGTTTCAATTTAGATGCAGGTAAAAGAGAAATAAATTTTGCCACAGCGCAGACTCAAACAAAATTAGATTTGGATATCACCGCAAATAGAACCATCTTTGTACGTGTTGTGAATGCGAATAATCAGCTAATCACACAAATTTATACTTTGTAGTACTGTATTCAGTGATCGAAAAACACAATGGCGAGATAAGAAAATGGAGAAGGGAATGCGCAAAATAATACTAAAGACTGTCATGCTAGCAGGCGTTTCAATGGCTATGCTGGGCTGTGCTGTCAATGAAACTGCGACCGTAGTTGTTAATGAAGATGGTAGTGTCGCGCAGGTAATCGAATCGAATAGTAATGTGTTAGCCGCTAATTTAAAGATAGCGGATACTAAAACAGGCTTTGTTGGCAATTTACTTAAAGCCCAAGTAGAAATAAAGAATGACTCAGGTAGTGCATTGAGCTTTCAATATAAATTTAAGTGGTTAGACAAGAGTGGTTTTGAAGTTGCAATCGATGGCCGCCCTTGGCAGCCTCTAACTATTACGCCGCATGAAAGTAAGGTAGTTCAGGGAATCGCACCTAACGCTTCCGTAAATTCATTTAAAATTTTAGTTCAAGATTAATCAATGGTTATTAAGTAAATAAATCTAAAGGGAGATAATAATGAAGTTAGTAAAAATTTTAGCAGTTATATTTGCAGGGCTAGTATTAGCGTCTTGTGCGAGTGGGCCTAAGATATCTTATGGGGATGCAACGGCTGTTGAAACGACTACCACAGGCTTTGGCTCGACAGATCTTCAGTCAATTGCAGCAAAATTAGTGGACGACTTAATCAGCTTTCCACCGATTGTTCAGATGACTGCGCAGCGTCGTCCTGTTGTATTTGTAGATAAAGTTAAGAATAAAACTACTGAACACATTGATACTGAATCGATCACTGATACTGTGCAAACCAAATTGCTTCAATCTGGTAAGTTTCGTTTTGTAGATATGACGGCGGTTAAAGCTGTTCAAGAGCAAATGCAATTCCAAATGGATAGCGGTATGGTTGACCCGAGTAAAGCTGCAGCTTTCGGCAAGCAGACGGGCGCTGAGTTTATGTTGTACGGTAATATGTCTAGCATTGTTAAGCGCAACAGCAGCTCAAAAGATGTTTACTATAAGTTCACGCTTAAATTGGTTAACTTAGAGAGTGGCATTATGGAGTGGGCTGGCGAGAAAGAGATCCGTAAAACAGGTGAAAAATCTTTCTTCTAAGCTAATTAGCGATTATTGAAATATAAAGCCGAAGTGAGATTTTATTAAATATCATTTCGGCTTTTTCGTTTACCCCCCCCCTTCCTTTTTTGCAGGTTTTCAGGATGAATAAGCACTTACTAAGCATTTTATTTACACTTCTACTCTTACCTTTTAATTTATGGGCAGAGCCAGCACTTGTTTCAAAAACAACGACAGGTTTTGGTGATACTTATCAAAAGGCTTTATCTTCAGCTTTAATGGACGCTGTACGGCAGGTAAGAGGCATACAAGTCGGTAGTGAAAAGCAATTTAAAGCTGAGTTTCAGAGTTTAGTAAAAGACAAAACAGAAAAAAAGACGGCTAGTATTGGTGTTACCGAAGACATTTTTACACGCTCAAAAGGGTGGGTGCATTCCTATACTGTTGATCGTGTTAAAAAACCTAAAGATAATAATGATGTCTGGTCGGTCACGCTAACAGCAAAAATTCCGGAGTATAAATCTAAAATTGCAGAGGATAAGCGAGATAGCATCGCCGTTATGCCTTTTCGTTTCTCTCACCCGACTTTTTCAATTGATGATCAAGGCAAACCGAGTAATGCATACCAGATGTCAGATCGTATGCGTGACAGAATTCAAACTTCATTTACTCAAACCCAGCAGTTTGCAGTCGTAAATCGAAGCTATGGTAATGAGTTTGCTTCTGAGAAAGCATTGTTATCATCAGATAATGTGCCCGCTGCGGAAGCTAGTCGACTAGGACAGGTTGTCGGTGCTGATTTTATGGTTGTCGGTAACATTCATGACTTATCGACTAAAACAGAAACAACGTCATTTTATGGCGCAAGCAAAACTAAAACATCAGATCGGGTCGATTTATCTTACCAATTAATAGAAGTGGCAACCCAGAAGGTACTTTGGGCTGATACGCTTACTGAGGAAATAGAGCGGAAGAAAGATCAAACGACAACTGAAACGCTGGATGCGATTGCTAGTCTTGTTGTAACGGGTGTCATGAATGTTCTTTATCCTGTAAAAATTCTTGATGTGGTGGCTGAGGATGAAATTTACTTGAATCAAGGTTTATCGCGATTAAATGAGGGAGATGTTATTGCTTTATTCTCTAAAGGTCGCACCATGACTGACCCGGATACCGGCGTTAAAATTAAGATTGAGGGTAAAAAGAAAGGTGAGCTGACGGTGGTTTCGGTACAGCCAAAATATTCTATTGCTGAACTGACGGATGGAAAATTTAGTGGCGTGAAGAAAGGTGCTATTGTTCGCCTTTTAAAGCCAGGGTCAACTAAAGACCCGCAAAAAGATAAAGAAGTTAGAGCGACAGCAGGCTCTAGTGAAGCCCCAGTGAACTGGTAACCTATATCAATTTAATTGTCGAATAAGATGTCTGAATGAAAATTGATCTGTTGTTGGGTGTGGCCAAAGTCGTTCTTAATAACAGATTAATCGCTAGTCTACAGTCTTAGACGGCATTGAAATTCTATATCGAAATGACCTCATCTGGTCATCTTCTACATGAGCGACTATACTACGGCCATTTTTCGAATAATGACCTTAGTTTTCATAGTTGCCTTTTATGCCTGATCAGCAGTACATTAAGAAAAAATTCGCTCAAGCCAGTATTGAAAGCATGTATCGTGTTTTTACCGTGCCTGAAGCGCCTAATTCTACTTTAAGTAGTATTGATAAGCATGTATCAAGCAATTTAGCGGGTTTTATGCAAGATCACATCGTGGCTGTAGAGCATGACTTACAAGCGATGGAAAAAGATTTCGCCGATTCGAAAATTCCAGAAAAACCGACCTTTGTTTCTGAACACGCTCAGTTTCTGCTTGATAAGCTAGTTGCCCGCTCTGTTCATACTTCATCACCTAGTTTTGTGGGCCATATGACATCGGCTTTGCCGTATTTTATGCTGCCGCTATCGAAGATCATGATTGCTCTAAACCAAAATCTGGTGAAAACAGAAACCTCTAAAGCGTTCACACCACTTGAGCGACAGGTGCTGGGGATGCTGCACCGGCTTGTTTATGCGCAAGATGATGACTTTTATACCAGCAGGATGCACGATGCTGAGTATGCGTTGGGAGCGATGTGTTCAGGTGGAACCGTCGCGAATATTACCGCTTTATGGGCGGCACGTAATTTAGCTTTCCCACCTGAAGGTAATTTTAAAGGTGTCTCTCACGATGGTCTATTTAGGGCTTTGAAATATTATGGTTATGATGGTGCTGCGATTGTGGTGTCAAAACGTGGCCATTACTCGTTTCGAAAAACCGCCGACATATTGGGCATTGGGCGAAATTATTTAATTGCGGTCGATACCGATGATGACAACCGTATCGACTTAGACGCGCTCCGTGAAACCTGTACGCGGCTTAAAAAAGAAAAAATATGCATTATTAGTATCGTTGGTATTGCGGGAACAACAGAAACCGGCAATGTTGATCCACTAGAAGAAATTGCTGAAATTGCCCGTGAGTTTAAAGCACATTTTCATGTCGATGCGGCTTGGGGCGGACCAACTTTATTCTCTAGAAGTTATAAATCTTTGCTAAAAGGTATTGAAAAAGCAGACTCCGTGACTTTAGATGCCCATAAACAGCTCTATGTGCCAATGGGAAGCGGTTTAGTTGTGTTTAAGGATCCCAAGAAGTTAAAGTCTATTGCTCATCATGCTCAATATGTGGTGCGCCGTGGCTCGAAAGACCTTGGTAGCACGACACTTGAAGGCTCTCGACCTGGTATGGCAATGTTAATTCATTCCGGCCTGAAGATTATTGCAAAAGAAGGTTATGAAATTCTGATTGATCAAGGCATCAATAAGGCGAGAGCTTTTGCAAAGATGATTGATGCAGACTCAGAGTTTGAAATTATTAGTTATCCTGAATTAAACATTATTACTTATCGTTATTGCCCAGAATTTGTGCAGCAGGCATTAAGCGCGGCCGATGATATTCAAAAGGATAAAATTAATGAAGTGCTTGACCGGGTCACCAAAAGCATTCAAAAAACACAACGTGAAAAAGGCTTGTCTTTTGTGTCGCGTACCCGTCTTGAGCCTAAGAAGTATCAGCAAAAGCCTTGTGTTGTGTTTAGAGTGGTATTAGCGAACCCACTAACAACATTGGATACTTTAAGAGATATTTTGATTGAGCAGAAAGAGATTGCTAATCAAACGCCTGAAATCCAGAATGTACTCAAACGTTTGAAAATGCAGGGTAGCTAGGCCGTAAAGGCCAGAGGCTTAATTTTTAGTAAAGTGCTGCTTCATCGTCCAATACTTGGCGAATAATTCCGATAAATATTTTATCTGCATCACTGTGTTCTTCAGGAATACGCACGATCGTTGATGCGCTGACTTCTTCTGCAATTAATTTATCAGAATTGGGGGTGTCTTTTAGTTTTCGTGCAATTTCCATACATTTACTCGCAACAGTTGGGTCTGATAAAACTTTGCGAATAAATACACTAAGCTCACTGATTACTTTTGCTTGGCGGCTTTCTTCTGAGGTGCTCATGGGGTGTCCTTTTAGGTCGAACTGGTTAAATAATAGGCTGTTCAGTCATTATTCAAATTAATACCTATAGTATAAGTCTATGTGAAATGTAATCCATTAAATTCGTAGAAAAGAAAAGAATCAAATAAATATTTTTCTATTCATCGTTGGAACAGGAAAAATACTCAGCAGCTGCTAAGCTTATAAATTAACCAATTTTTTATCATTGACCGTTATTTAGTGACTCGGAAATAACGTAGAGAATGAAGGTAGCATAAAGCAGTAAAATGAAAAAATCAGAGGCAAGTTGGTACTTGCGAATTAGTCTTTTGTTAATTATTAACTTTGCAACGTCCGGAAATTGTTTTGCGCTTGATACTTTTTTACCCGAAGCTCAAAGCTCCATCATTGTAAGAGCAGAATATCTACCTGATAGGCAAGCCCAGTTAGATATTAATGATGCCCGAAGCGAATCGCTTGAAAATCAATGGGAGCCTCTGCAAGAGAATTATGCAAACTTTGGCTATAAACCTTACCCATACTGGTATCGTTTCAATATTACTAATCCCACAAATGAACCTGTAAAACATATTATTGAGATCAGTTACCCGCTACTTGATTCAATTGATTACTACCACTTTAAAGACGATGCACTTATCCAGCATGTCTTGACAGGTGATCGTTTACCTTATTCAGATCGACTGATTGACCACCCACATTTTTTATTTCCTATTAGCTTGAGGGCAGGCGAGTCGGGCTCATTTTATTTGAGGGTGATGAGTGCCGGGTCACAGCTAGTACCTATTACGCTTTGGGACAGCACCGATATTTTTGTTTTTTTAAGCAAAGAGGACTCGTTGCATGCGATTTATTTAGGTGTTGTGTTAGTTGTAATATTTTTAAACATGCTCATATTTTTAGCATTACGTGAAAAAATGTATTTATATTATGCAATAGGAACTTTGGCCATAATGTTGTTTTTTGCCATTATGCGAGCCAAATTATATCCCTATATTTTCTCAGATTCGCCAGGATTTCATCACTTCTTATTACTCATTTTACCTTCTACTTGTTTGTTCTTTGCTGCAATATTTAGCCGTGAATTTTTATCTATCCGGCAGTACAGTAAATATTCAAATTATGCCATTAACATCATTATCATCATTTGTTTTGCTTGTATGGCTGGTGTGTTTATTTTGGATAGTCAGACATCGTTAAAACTTTCAGTATTAAGTGTTATACCAGGTTCGTTTATATTGCTTTTATTAGGTCCTATTATTGCGCTAATGGGAAACCGAATTGCGTGGGTTTATACACTTGCTTGGGGCACATTTATGTTTGGTGTCGCGGTAACAGCATTAAGTAAGCAAGGGTTCTTGCCGGTTAATTTTATGACTGAATATGGTATGCAGTTAGGGTCTGTTTTTGAGGTGTTTATTTTAAACGCAGCGCTGGCTTATCGGTTTTACCGTGCCCATGTTGACAAAATTACCGCACAAGAAGCACGCTTATTAGAGCATACTGAGCGACGTGGTGCTGAAGTAAAATTACTTCATAACTCCATGTCTGATGCCGTGACGATGATGCCAAATCGATCATCTTTTGAATTACAGATTTTTCAAGCAATTAATGACAGAGGTAATGTTCGAATTGGTGTTTGTATCATTGAAATCTCACGTTATTCAGAAATTAGTAAGACCTTGGGGCATCAAAATACTGATTTAATGATGCGCGAAGTTGCACATCACTTTAATAGTGCCTTAGATCTAATTCCTGGACGAATACATATAGACGGCCCTTCTTTCAGTGCAAACTTATGTGCGCTGGAAAGTGGTAGTTTTGGTGTGTTGATGAATATGGATGCTGCAGAGTCTGAAACTAGTAGTGAACAGGTAAATCAGTTATTACATAATTTATCACAGCCGATAGAATTCAAAGACATGCGTTTAGATCTGCACCCAGTGATTGGTGTTGCAGTTTGTCCTGAACATGGTTTGAACGCCGCCACATTACTGCGCCATGCTCAAGTAGCTGCTGACTCCTCAGATGCTTTTGAAAGGAGTTTGTCATATTACCGCCCCGAGTATGATCAATACAATGCTCGTCGTTTAATGATGATTTCAGAGTTAAAAGAGGCATTGAATAGCAATCGGTTAGAGTTATATCTCCAACCAAAATATAGTCTCGAGGATAAGAGCGTTATTGGTGTTGAAGCGCTGGTGCGATGGCATCATGAACGCTATGGCTTAGTTCGACCGGATGAATTTATAGAGCTTGCTGAACAGACAGGGATTATAAAACCGTTAACACGCTGGGTGATCCGAAATGCCTTAACTCATCAAGCTGAGTTATTGGCAATGGGCTATGATTTGAGTATGTCGATTAATTTATCAACTGTTAATCTAAAGGAACAAGATCTAATTCCTTATCTTGAAGCGCTTATTCAGGATACTCATGCAGACCCGAGTAAAATATATTTGGAACTTACCGAAACCTCTATGATGTCTAATCCATTAGACGCAATTGAGGTGCTTGATCAAATAAGAAAAATTGGCATTAAAATATCCATCGATGACTTTGGTTCTGGCTACTCGTCACTCGCATACCTGAAGGCACTACCTGCGAATGAAATTAAAATTGATAAGTCATTAGTATTTGAAATTTGCCGAAATGCCAGTAGTGAAACGATCGCAAAGATGACGATTGAAATGTGTCATAAGCTTGGTTTTACAGTTGTAGCAGAAGGTGTAGAAACACAAGAAGTGATGGACCGGCTAGTTGATCTCAACTGCGATGTGATTCAGGGGTATTTGTTAACCCCTCCATTACCAGTAGCGAAGCTCATAAACTGGCTAAATGATGATAAGGGGTCACAAAGTTTTGCTTCCTAGAAAAGTTGACCTTGCCTAGTTTTATAGGAACCTTACTTGGCTAACGAAATTAGTTAGCCATTTTTCTGATCAGTGCTTCCTGACATACTGATGCGACAAGCTCACCTTTCTGATTATAGATATTACCACGGTTTAAGCCACGCCCTTGCGATGCACTAGGGCTATCCATATCGTAAAGTAGCCATTCATCTACTCTGAACGGGCGGTGAAACCAAATAGCGTGATCTAAACTGGCAACCTGCATACCTTTTTGGGCATAGCTAACGCCATGAGGCAGCATACTAGTCCCTAGTAAACCAAAATCTGAGGCATAAGTAAGTATACTTTGATGTAGAGTCAAATCATCAGGTAGTTTGGCAACGGCTCTAAACCAATTTTGTTTGTAGGGAGGCCGTATATCAGGATCGGTATAATTGATTGGTCGAACAGGACGGATTTCAATCGGGCCATCGCGTGTAAATTGATCTCGAAGCTTTTCAGGAATTAAGTGTTTAAAGCGTCGGCGTATTTCCAATTCAGATAATAAAGTTTCTGGGTCAGTTGTTTCGGGGATGTCGAATTGATGACTTAGACCATGTTCTTCTTTTTGAAAGGAAGCATTTAAGGTGAAAATTTCTTTATCATGTTGTTTGGCAATGACACGCCTGGCTGAAAAAGTGCCGCCATCGCGTAATATTTGAGTCTCATATTGGATCGGAAGAGAATGATCTCCGGGGCGAAGAAAATAACCGTGCATAGAATGAGCAATTCGCCCTTCAACGGTTTGGTAGGCCGCCATCATTGCCTGACCGCAAACTTGACCACCAAAGACATTCTTAAAACCTAAATCTTCACTACTCCCTTCAAATAGCAGGTCATCAATTTTTTTTAATTGGAGTACGGCAATGAGCTTATCAAGTACTTCTATCATAAAATATCTCGGTTAGAATGAAAGTAGTGATGTACTGCTTATCATTCGAATGATTCAGCGCTAAGCATTTTTGAAAAAATGCCTGTATGAAAGCTGCCCATTGAATCTAATGAATATAAGAAAATATCATAAACGCACTACGTCTATTTTTATACACGTGTTTTGGATTTCTATATTTCACTCACAACAAAGTTGACTAGAAGGGCTTCACGCGCACTCATTTCCCATCCATCTTTGATTTTTGTTGTTTTTATTTTGAGAGATTGTGTTGTTTTAGGCTGTGTAGTCTTCGCTTTTAGCAGCTTTTTTGGTCGCGTTTCAGGGGCTATACGCGTCATTCTTAAGTCTCTGAGGTATTAACAGTCACTATCCATTTAAATAATGCAGTGACGGATACATAATATTACAAAATTAATGATTAAGGGGACTTATCTTTATAAAATAACGAAATTTTAAGAAAAAACTGTTTAATAGAACTTAAGAGGTATTGGTTTGTCTAAAATTTAAGTTTTATTAAAAGGTAAAAAATGGAGGGCGTATGCGTTGGCAAGTAAGACCTTTAATTCAAAAAAAGTTCAAAATCCGATGGGTAATATATCCACTTTTGCTTGTGCTTCTGTATCCATTAACTGGAACGGCGGTTTATTCAATGGTAAGGATGAACGGATTCATTATTGATCAACCACTTATCCCTGAATCTGAAATCTATCAAGGAGGTCCGCCCCGAGATGGTATTCCATCAATCGATGAACCTATCTTTGTTTCACCTGAAAAAGCTACTTTTTTAAAGGAAAATGATCGTGTTTTAGGGGTAACGTTTAATGGTATTAGTAAAGCGTATGCCATTCGAATTTTAAATTATCATGAGCTTGTAAATGATCGCTTTAATCAGCACCCAGTGATGGTTAGCTTTTGCCCTCTGTGTGGAACGGGAATGGCGTTTGATGCATCAAACGGCGGTAAAGCACTTGAGTTTGGCGTGTCTGGTTTACTCTATAATAGTGATTTGCTGATGTATGATCGACAAAGTGACTCTTTATGGTCACAAATTGAAGGTAGGGCAATCAGCGGATCAGCGAAAGGGCAACGATTAAAGCGGCTTGTCGTCGAGCATACAAACTGGAAAAACTGGCTCGAGCAAAATCCAAATACATTAGTCTTGTCGAATGAAACAGGTTATCAGCGCAACTATCTAAATAGCCCTTATCCAGCCTATAGCACTAGCAAAGCAATTTACTTTCCAGTCTCTCATACTGATAAACGCTATCACCCGAAAGAAGTCGTGGTGGGGGTTGAAATCAATGGCAAGTTCAAAGCGTACCCCTTTGTTGAATTAGCAAAAGGAGCGGGGATGCTCGAGGATGTGTTTCAAGGTGAAAAACTTACGATTGAATATAACGCGGAAGCACGCAGTGCAAGGGTGACGAATGACAGCAAAGCGATATTGCCTTCATTAACGGCTTACTGGTTTGCATGGATGGCATTTCATCCCGAAAGTAGTGTCTATAAATATTAAAATTTTTGAGTGCGTTATTCGTATTGACGTTGATTTATCGTTAAAATCATAGGGTTTATTTATCCTGTTGTATTTGAAAAGACTTCTATTTATGAAATTTATCATCGTATTATTGCTAAGTTCCTTATGCATAACTTCTTGTGCAAAAATACCATACCAAGAGCGCGATGAATTTACGCCTAATGGCTACTCAGATCTTCATCTTGAGGGTGATACCTACCGAATTAGCTATGAAACATATAAATTAAAAGCGACAGAAGTATTGTTAACTGAAATGGCAGAGTATAGGGCTGCGGAACTCACTTTAGATAAGAATAAAGCTTATTTTGAAATCATTTCAGTGAACTTTACTGAATCGATGGAAGATTATGATATTCCAGAGCAAACAATAAGGCACTCTTATGGTGGTGGAAATACAGGAAGGCTTGGTGTTGCTTCAATGCCCCCTATAACTGAAGAGACGATTATACCTGCCCATGTGCGCCAATTTAAAATCAAGCGAGCAGATATGGAGATAAGAATTTCTGTGGATAAAGAAAACAAACGAGCCTTACTCGCACAAAGCATTATTGATGAGCGAGATTTTAGATAAGACCTAGTTTAGAATTTTCTAGTTAAGCCAATATTAATGCTAAGAACTTCAAAGGTACTTGTCTTGATGAGTTGAGCAAACTCTAACCCGACTGAAAAATTTTGATCTAGTTCAATGTCTAAGCCTGCGCCAAATGAGATATCTTTTTCTGTTTCGGAAAAAGAGACACCGGGATCTGAAAATTCAAGCTCAACCTTTGAGACGGTATATCCAAGCATCACATAGGGGGATATAAGTTCAAGTTCATCAGTAATGAAGAGTTTAGAATAAATACCATACTGTTTTTCTATGCTTAGCTCTATAGAAGGTAAAAATTCGTCATTGAACAGATCCACACCCGCTCTTGTTTCTAGAGATAGCCAGTGATTAAAGCGATACCCCAGCGTTAAATTTAATATTCCTAAATCTGCATCGGCTTTAATGCCGCTACCTGGGGAAACATTAAATGTATTACTTACATCCGAATCTTTATATGTTAGAAGGCTAAAGCTGCCACCAATATAACTTTGCGCGTTGGTTGTGGCTGAGATAGACAAGAAAATTAAAAGAGTGAAGTAGCGGAGGTTAAGCATTGAAGCAGGCTCAGTAAAGATATAAATCATTAAAATAAAAAGGGCCGTATTTTCAAGAAATACGGCCCTATACGAAGGTGTATTATTAAATTAGGAGCAACAAAACGTGATTAATTTTTTCCGTGGTGTGGGTGATCGATACGGCTAATTAAGGCTCGACCAAAGTCTTGTCGTGTAATAATACCAACGAGTTGTTCACCGTCTAATACGGGGAGTCGACGTCGACCTTTCAGAAATAGATCCGCACAAGAAATAATATCATCATCTTGCTGAACAGTGTCTGGTTCTTTGGTCATGTGATCAGCAACACGGTCACCCGCTTCTTGGTAGTAGCCACCTTGTAAGGCTTCTTTCAAACAATCTAGCTCAGATAAAATACCAACTAATTTACCGCTGTTATCGATCACTGGCCCACCAGATCGGCCTTTTTGGATTAGTTTTCTGAGCGCATCAATAACGCTATCTTCAGGCTTGAATGTTGTTACATTTGAACTCATGTAATCTTTAATTTTTATCGTTAGCATTAAGGATATCTCTTTTATGAGTATTGTTAGAAGCATGGCATGATCTAGGTAGATAAACCATCATTAATCGCGTTTCATTATAAAAATTTTCTTACCCTGAGAAAAATACTGTTGGTATTTCTGACGTATAATATTCGGGCTGTTTTCAGGTGGGTATGCATTAAAACCGATGGCCCCGTAAAATGCTTCTAAGCCATCAAATGGAAAGCACCAACACTCTCGCGTTTCCAGCTTTTCAGCTAAGCAATGGAGCATAAACAAACCAACGCCAGCTCGCCGATGCAGAGGGGAAACGACCATACTACGGAGGATTAAATATTGGTCTAGTTTCACGAGTTTTAGTGTGGCAATAATAATGTTCTGATGGCGAACGACATAGACTTCATCCTCGCGACCGATATTGCTCGGGTAGCGAGCCGATTTATAGAATTTCTTGGCTAAAGGGAATTCTGGTGGTGTTAATTGTTCAAAGTGATATTCGTCAGTAGCTTTCGATATATCTTGATACGGCATGATTAAACTCTATGTTGCATCCATATTTATTGAGTTAGATGCTTTAAGACCATTTTTTAGTACGGTTGCGATCACTTTCTTTCGCTTCTACCCATTCGTCACCTTGATCATGACATTCTTTTTTCCAGAATGGTGCATCGGTTTTTAAGTAGTCCATGATAAATTCACAGGCTGCAAATGCATCCGCTCGATGAGCAGAACTAACCCCCACAAATACAATTTGATCACTTAAGTTGAGTTGCCCAACCCGGTGGATAACCGTGACATCATTGAGTTTCCAGCGAGCAGCTGCTTGGTCAATAATTAACTGTAAACTGTGCTCGGTCATGCCAGAGTAATGTTCAAGGAACAGACCTGTCACCCCTTCGTTGTCACCAAATTCTCTAACTAGGCCAGAAAAAGTACAAATAGCGCCATTTTGCGCCGGATGGGCAACACGTAAACGTTGATACTCTTCATCAATGGAAAAGTCAGCTTCTTGTATACGAATAGTGCCGATGTTCACTGGCATGATTAACCACCTGTAACTGGAGGGAAGAAAGCGAGCTCATCATCAATCGTGATTTTAGTTTTCAGGTTAGAAATTTCCTGATTCACAGAGACTAATAAGCGGTCAGCATTAAGGGAGCTGCTCCAGGGTTCACCCCGCGTTTGAAGTTGAGATAGAATGTCGCCAGCCGTCAGTGCGCCATTGAGCTCTTCCCACTGTTCCTCTTCTGTATTGAGTTGTTCCCTCAAACTTGCAAAAAATAGAATTTTCATAATTGCTACCGCATTAATTATTTAAAGAGAATAGACTAGAAAAAGGCATGAAATCTACTAAATCACCTTGTTTGGGTGCTTCATGCTCTGGAATTACGATAAAACCTTCCGCCCAGCTTGCTGAACTAAGCATGCCAGAACTTTGATTTGGGTGACGACATAGTTGGCCTGAGTTATCTTGTTTCGCACGCAGGAACTCGCGACGTAAACCCGCTTTGTTTATATCAAAACCTAAGGGCAGTTTGAAATAGGCTGGAGACTGATGAGTAATACCTTGGGCGGAGAGTAAAAATGGTCGTGCTAGCTGTAAAAAAGTAACGAATACGGCGCCAGGATTACCCGGTAGACCTAATATTGGCGTGTTGTTTATTTTACCAAACATAAACGGCTTGCCTGGCTTAATCGCAACGCGCCATAAATCGATATGGCCCAAAGACTTAATCGCCGCTTGGATATAGTCTTCTTCGCCGACAGATGCGCCGCCAGTCGTTATGACCACATCTGCATTATTGGTCGCTTTTTGTAAGGCGGCTTGAGTGGCTTCAAGTTGATCTGGAATAACGCCTAGGTCGATGACTTCAAACTGGAAATTGTTTAGTAAGCCATGTAGTAAGTAGCGATTTGAATTATAAATTTGGCCCGGTTTTGTGACTTCTCCTGGCTCAACCAGTTCATCTCCCGTGGATAAAATAGCAACTTTCAGAGGGCGATATACCTTCACTGTTGCAAACCCTATTGAGGCGGCAAGGCCTAAGCGTTGAGGTGAAAGCGTTTGTCCTCGCTGCAAAACAGTTTGACCCGCTTCAATGTCTTGGCCTTTTGGTCGAATATTCTGTTGCGCTTTGGGTGGAGTTTGAAATTGAACGAAGTGGCCGTCATCATCTAAGCTGGCTTGTTCTTGCATAATGACCGCATTAGCGCCTTCGGGTATGGAAGCGCCGGTAAAAATACGAGCAGCACTGCCTTTTTTGAGAGCTGTGGGCGCAAGACCAGCAGGAATGCGCTGAGAAATAGACAGATTTAAGTTTGTCGTTAAGTCCTCAGCCGTGACAGCATAACCATCTACCGCACTGTTATCCGCTGGCGGCACATCAACGCCTGAAACCAAATCCTCTGCTAAAACTCTATTTAAAGCTTGAGTAAGTGGGATCTCCTCATAAGCATCTTTACTTAGTGAAAGGGGCGAAGCATGCGCTAGCAGCCATTCAATAACGGAATCCAGGTTGTGTAATGTTTGTTGGTTATTGTTGTCACAGCAGTTGGCAGAAGCGTTAGTCATTAGAAGTCCAAGCTAAGATTTATTGAATTATAACTTAAAGTAAATAGCGGAACATTACTTTGATTAGGGTCAAGAGGGACTATTTTTTATGGAAATCATACCGTATTTGTAACGAATACTCTCCGAAGGAGCAAGTTTTAGATTGAAATATAGACGACTTACAAAAGTATCTGACAGATATAAATAGCTAATATGTTGTGTTTGGTTGACGGTGTTTGGTGTTTCAAGCGAACACCTTATCGATGTTCTAATTATGAATGGATAGGCCGGGTGGAAAAACCATCGCCACAATCAGGTCAAAGTTATTACATGGAAAAATTTTCAATCAGTGATCTAGGTTTTTAGATGGTCGATCGGCTGGTATCGAGTCTGTACCTGTTTGTAGTACTGGTACCTGGAATCAGGTTTGGAAAAGCGCCTACCAAATTATAGATGGCTGCGATGATTAAAATAAATTCCATTTTAACTTTTCTTTTTTTGTGAAACGTACATAAAAATTGATTAAGTTTACTTGGTTGAGTCTAAAGTATAGGCCAGCTAGGCTGACCATAAATGTAATCAATTTCGATTAACTCAGCAATCTACTTAACAGTAACCGTGATCTTTTCGGATACGACTGGTCGGCTATGAGGAATATGTGCAAAGTTCCCTAGTACTAACTGTAAGGTATGTTTGCCTGGAGGAAGTGTTAATTGAGTTTCTGTTTGACCGCCACCAAAATGCTTTATTTTATCGGTTGCAGGAAGCGACTTGGTCAAGTCCGGAAGAGTATCGGTATCAATGAGAATATGGTGATGACCGGTATTCTTTTTAGTGATGCCTGCTGGTGCTACTCCCATCTTGCTCAAACCGAATACTACTTTAAATGTTTGATTAACTGTTGCTCCGTCGGCTGGTTGGATGAGGTAAACTGTGGCATCAGGTGCTGATTCAGTGATTAAACTGTCAGCAAATACGTTCATTGTTGTGCTAATTAAGGTAATTGCTAAAGCAATTATTACTTTTTTCATTTTATTCTCCATTAGTCGTGGTTGTTTCCATAGCGCTTTATTTATTCATACGCTTGTATGAAATGCAAAGTTTTACAGCTTGTGATAAAACTAGCAAGTGTCACATATTTAATTATATGCAGATCTACTTCACATAAACAGTAACCCACGATTCAAATACATTGATCAGGATTGAGTATCATCGTAATGACGCATGAGACTTTACTTACTTTTTTTCAACAATTTATTGATCAAGAAGCTGGCGTTATCGAGCGAATTGGTCGTGTTAAAGGCGACTTATTTGTTGATCAGAAGACGGGGGCTTTGGTTTTTAGTCTTTCTTCATTATACGAACTGTTATTTGATCAGCAGAAGCTGTCATTTTCACAGTTTAAACAAACCTTGTACCAAGGAACGTTTAATCAGTCGCTACAGGCGTATGGTGGTGTTGTTTCGGTATATCAGTCTTATGGAAAAATTGACGATAACTTGTACCAGTTAAACGGCTTGGTTATTAAATAGGCTTGATATGTTCTGAGCTTGATCGTACTATTGCTCATTCGTAAGTAGGTGCCCTCTTTGAGGGATAATCGGGAAGTATGGCTCGTTTGTTTCATTAACAAACAATTCCATCGCTGCCCCCGCATCGGTAAGAAAGAGTATTAGTTTTGACTAATACGTTGTTTGCATTAGCCACGGATTCTATGTGTTTAGTTTCTGGAAGGCGTAAACAACCGCAATAGCACTCTTTTAGCCCGAAGACCGGCCTGTTTAATTTTTCTCTTTTGTAGGTACGGTGGGTACCTGAGGTGTATGTATGTCTTCGCGTGTTTTTTCTGATCAAGTTATTTCTTCAAAGCCAGCTATCTCTTCTGTCATGCAGACGTTTGGCGCCCTGACTTTTGGTGTCATTATCGTTTTTGCTGTAGGTTTTATGCCTGTCGATGCTGCACATAATGCGGCACACGATACGCGCCATTCCTTAGCCTTTCCCTGTCATTAATTTTTAATTAAAGACACAACAATTTAACTTTCAAGTATCGTTTAATTGCGTACTGCTTTGCGTGTGTGTTCGCTTTAGTAGTGCCGGGTTTTGGAGTCGTGCATGTTATTTAGCCGAATTATTTTTAGTGCTTTGTTTATTGGTTTATTAAGTGGGTTATTATTTTCTGCTGTTCAGTATATTGGTGTTTCACCCATTATATCAGCGGCCGAGGAGTATGAAGTAGCAGAGGTTGAAATTGCTCAGGCTCCTGTTCAGAGTCATCATCATGGTGAAGAGGCGAGTGCTGAGCACCATCATAATGCGGAAGCATGGTCACCAAGTGATGGCTTAGAGCGCAGCCTATACACGCTGCTTTCAAATGTATTGGCAGGGATTGGTTTTGCTGCCATTGTGTTATCTGTCATGTGTCAGTTGCAGTTAAAAGGTTTGGCAAATTTTTCCCTCGCGAAAGGATTAATCTTTGGTTTTGCAGGGTTTGTTGCTTTCTTTGCTGTGCCGGGCATTGGCTTACCACCAGAAATACCGGGTATTGAGGCTGCGCCACTTGATAATCGCCAAACTTGGTGGGTACTAACCGTTATTGCCTCTGGCTTAGGTATCGGAATTTTAGCATTTGCGAAAGGGGCATATAAAATTCTAGGTGTTTTGTTAATGGCGCTGCCTTTCATAGTTGGTGCGCCACATCCGACAGGGCCGGAATTTGGGCACACTGATGAACGTGTCGTGGCTATTTTAGTTGACCTTCATCAGCAGTTTATTGTGGCGAGTGGCGTGGCTAACTTAGTCTTTTGGTTAGTGCTTGGCTCGTTGTGTGCATGGGGCTTGAATCGTACCGTGTTGAATGATCAATATGCGGAAGCCTAAGGCATGATTAACTACCCTTTTACTGCCGTTGTTGGGCAAGACTCATTAAAACTTGCTCTTACGCTCACTGCTATTCAGCCAAATATCGGTGGTGTGCTGGTGAGCGGGCCAAGAGGGAGTGCAAAATCTACATTAGCACGAGCTTTGGCTGATGTACTGGTGCTAAGTAAAGAGACTGGAAACGCTACCCCTTTTGTGACATTGCCTCTTGGCGCCAGTGATGACATGGTCACAGGCACGCTGAATCTTCAGCAGGTGTTAAGCGAACAGAAAGTTGAATTTAATCCTGGTTTATTTTCTAAAGCGCATCAGGGTGTGTTGTATGTAGATGAAGTTAATTTGCTCAATGATGCCTTGGTTGATTTATTACTTGATGTAGCAGCTAGCGGTATTAATTGCGTTGAACGTGACGGTATAAGTCACGAACATGCAGCTAACTTTGTTTTGTTAGGAACGATGAACCCTGACGAAGGCGAATTAAGAGCACAGCTTCAAGATCGTTTTGGTTTGGCAGTGGACCTAAACAATCGATATTCCTTAGAAGAACGGGTAGAAATTGTACGGCGTCGCGAAGCGTTTGATCAGGACGCTACCATGTTTATTCAGCGGTACGCTTTAGAGCAAAAAGAATTCGCTTTTCAAATCCAGCAAGCGAGGCTTCGTTTATCAGATGTTAAGTGTTCTGATACGCTGCGAATGTTGATTGCGAAAAGAGCTGCAGAGGCAAACGTTGATGGCTTACGCGCTGATATAGTATGGTGTCGCGCAGCCTTGGCACATGCAGCTTGGCATAATCGCTTTGATGTCGAGGAACGGGACATTGATGCGATAGAAGAATTAGTATTAGCGCATCGTCGGCAAGCATCTTCGAACCAACCTCCTACGGCTCCTCCATCGCCACCATCAACTAAATCAACAGAAAACCCTTACACCCGTCCGGCTGACTCCTTAGCGACAAAAAATAGTATTGAAAAGTGTGCTGAAAAAAATACAGCTGCAGGCTTTAACGGTGGTAGTGGCCAGTGGGGAAGTATGGCGCCTCAAGTACAAACGATTCGTGAAGTTGAGTCGATAGACTTTGAATTTGATAAGCAAAAACAGCACAACACGGAAAATACCATCGTGCAAGTCTCAAAAAACAAAGGGGGTAGCATTGGTGGAAGCCATCAAACAAAAGGTTGTTCGACTTCGCCTAATTGGTTTTCAACTTTGCTTGGAAGTGCTGGGAAATGGCCGCCTACACGATTGGCTTATCGAAAACAGAAGGGTGCTCAAACGACACTTAACTTAGTGTTGTTGGATACCTCTGGTTCAACACACAATGGTCAGCTTATGGCACAAGCCAAAGGTGTTGTTTTACAAATTTCCAAACAGGCGTATTTGAGTCGTGAACAACTCTCTATTTTAGGTTTTGGCAATGATCAGTTTGATGATATTTTACCGAGAGTACGAGCACCAAAACACATTCAAAATTGCTTAAATCAGGTGCACTCAGGCGGTGGAACACCGATTAAAGCAGCATTAGAACGAGCAGAGCATTATTTGCTTAATTTATTGCGGAGGGTTCCGGAGCTTGCCATTAAATGTTATTTAATTACGGATGGCCGTACACGTCAAAACATTGATGGGCTAACTTTGCCGGGACAATGTACGGTGATTGATATTGAAACCTCTACCGTAAAGCGAGGGCGAGCAAAAATGATTGCACAAGCACTTGGTGCTCAATACTTAACCTTACCTACCGCATATGGCGCACGAGCGTAACTCATGACGAATGATTTAAAACACCAGCAGCGAATGCAAAGCCGCAAAAAAGTGATGGACGCCAAAATAGCCAAGTCAACGGAAGAACGTGGTGTGTTTATTCTGCTTAAAGGTGCAGGCAAAGGCAAAAGCAGTTCTGCTTTTGGTACGATGGCGCGCTCGGTAGGGCATGGGAAACGATGTGCGGTGATTCAGTTTACCAAAGGCCGTACTGAAACCGGTGAATATAAGTTTTTTAGTGATCACCCTTTGGTGGACTGGCACGTGATGGGGCACGGTTTTACTTGGGAGACGCAAGATAAATCCCAAGATATAGAGGCAGCGCAAAAAGCATGGGCTTTGGCGGAAACCTTATTGAATGACCCAAGTTATGACATGTTAGTATTTGATGAAATTGGTTATATGTTTAAATATGGCTATCTTGATGCAGAGCCGGTTATTCGCGCGCTAAAAAATCGTCCATTGATGCAAAATGTCATTATGACAGGTCGAACCATGGTTACTGATTTGCAAGAGGTCGCTGATACCATCAGCGTGATTCAAGATGAGCGTCATGCGTTTCGTTTGGGTGTAAAAGCACAAAAGGGCATTGAATATTAATGACGGCCTCCCTCGATCTTAAGCCTGCATTGTGTCCGGCGCTTTTTTTAGCTGGGCCGTCTTCAGGGCAGGGTAAAACAACCGTTACGGCAGCTTTGGCTCGTTTGTTAAAAAGCCAAGGAAAAGTCGTTCGCGTTTTTAAAACCGGGCCTGATTATCTTGATCCTCAGATACTAGAACAAGCTTCTGGCCAAGCAGTTGAACAACTCGACATTTGGATGGCAGGCGAAAGCTACTGTCGTCAGCGACTCTATGAGGCGGCGCAAGTCGCAGATTTTATTTTAGTCGAAGGAGCCATGGGCTTATTTGATGGTGAACCTTCAAGTGCCGATTTAGCCGCTTGTTTTGGTATTCCGATTGCAGTCGTAATGGATGTAAAAGGCATGGCTCAAACTGCTGCCGCGATCATGAAAGGCTTAGCGAGCTTTCGAGATGATATTTCAGTGGTCGGTTTAATTGCCAATGGTTGCAGTACAGCGCGTCATACGGAATTAATTCGCGATGCCTTATCTTGTAAAAAAGAGTCTTCTACGAGAGGGGCTTGTAAGCAAGACTCTTTGCAGGAACTATCTTCTGTAGAGACCCCTCTACTTGCGACCTTTGCACGCGACACTTCAGTTGCATTGCCTGAACGTCATTTAGGCTTGGTGCAAGCGTCTGAAGCACGATCTTTGTTAGAGGAACGCTTTGATGCAGGAGCGATAGCGCTGAGTAAAGGTTTTCAAATGCCGCTTGAGAAAATCTTCCCAGTGATTGAATTTTGTGCAGATAAAACGGCTCAAGCACCGATTCCAAAATGCCTGTCAGGCTTAAAGATTGCCGTTGCCAAAGATGAGGCCTTTAGTTTTATCTATCAAGCTAATTTAGAGCTATTAACGGAGATGGGCGCGAGTTATGAGTTCTTTTCGCCACTTCATGATGAGCGTATGCCTGAAGCTGACGGGCTGTGGCTACCAGGTGGTTATCCAGAATTGCATGCGGATAGATTAGCTAAAAATACTACGATGCTAGAATCTATTACTAAATTTTATACCAGTGATCACCCTATATTGGCTGAATGTGGTGGCTTTCTTTATTGCTTGGAATCACTCATAGATCTTGAAGATAATTCGCATGCAATGCTGGGCTTATTAGCTGGTGAAGGTGCCATGAAGGGCAAGCGAGGGTGTCAGGGTATGCAAACAGCAATACTACCTGAAGGTGAGTTGAGAGGTCATGCGCATCATCGGTCTCGTAGTGCCGTGATACAAGAGCCAATCAGCTTTGCTCGTCGACAACGTCATGCAGCGCCAGGTGAGGCGATATATCGAAGTAAGAGCCTGACAGCGAGTTATTTACACTTGTTTTTTCCTTCAAATCCACATGTGATAGGGGCTCTTTTCTCGGCAGTTTCTGTGACCTCAATAGTGTCAAAGCAGAATATGGAGACTGATTATGCTAGTTAATACCAAGTTAGCGATTGTTGCATTTATCAGTATGATATTCATGAGTAGCTTATTTTCCGGGTCCGTATTGGCTAGTAGTCTTTTTACAAGCTCCGAGTTAATAAATGCAGCGTTAATTAGTCCGTGGGTGATGATTGGTGCCGGCTTTTCATTGGGTTTAGTGCATGCATTGGATGCCGATCACGTGATGGCTGTTTCAGCATTGAGTAACAGGAAAAAAGTCAGCTTCCTTACGACGATTAGTTATTGCCTTAAGTGGGCCTTGGGGCATGGCGCGGTGCTGATGCTCGCAGGCTTATTGTTTTTTGGTTTAGGGTTTGAGTTACCTGCAAGTGTATTGAGTATGGCTGAAGCGAGTGTCGGTGTATTACTTATTGTGATTGGTACTTTTTGTTTAGTACGTATACGAAAACAAAAGCTTAGGCTGCATGTTCACCAACATGGCGATGTAACGCATACGCATTGGTTGGTACAAGGTGATTCAAAAAGTAAGAACCATGAAGCGCATACACCCACTATGGTGGGTATGTTACATGGGCTTGCGGGCAGTGCGCCGGCTTTGGCATTAGTACCGCTTGTCTCGCAGGGGGCAGCTTCAGAGCAGTTAGGTTTAGCGGTGATCTACTTAATTGTATTTTCACTCGGTGTGCTACTTGCGATGGCACTATTTGGTTTGGGTTTAGGCCTGGCACAACAAAAACTACAATCATTTAATACGCGATTTTTTCAATGGAGCCAATATGTAATTGCGTCAGGCTCCATCATATTAGGTGGTTTTTGGCTTAGCCAGTCGTTATAACCTGCCGCTATAAATTAACGCGACGAATGAATCGATGCATGCATTAATAGAAGTCAGTCTATGTGGCCAGAAAGTGGAGAGCAGCCTAAGAAATTAAAAACAGGCCTAACGACGGGGAGCTGTGCAACAGCTTGCTGTGTTGCAGCCGCGCGGTTCATGTTAATGCCAGTAAATACAAAAACTGATAACCATGAGTACCCTGTTAATATTACGTTACCTAAAGGTAAAACGGTTTCGCTGACTATTTGTAACACGGTATGGCTTGAAGGCCTTGGTGTCGCCAGTACGATCAAAGATGCAGGTGATGACCCAGATGTCACACATGGTGCAAAAGTCAGTATCGCGTTAAAGCTAACAAAGGCAGCGGGCATTGCTTTTCATGCGGGTGAAGGGGTCGGTAGGGTTACACGGGAAGGGCTTGCATTAGCGGTTGGAGAACCGGCCATTAACCCTATACCTAGAAAAATGATGATAGAGCACCTTGAAGCAATCGCTGAAGAATTTAATTATCAGGGCGGTTTCTCGGTCACGGTTGCAATTGAAGACGGGGAGAATTTAGCCCTAAAAACTATGAATCCACGCTTGGGTATTTTAGGTGGGTTGTCTATTTTAGGCACGACAGGCATCGTACGACCGTTTTCATGCTCTGCGTATATTGCTTCGATTCATCAAGGGATTGATGTCGCACGAGCGAATGGCATTAAACATATTGCTGCTTCAACGGGGAACCAAAGTGAAGCCGCGATACGAGACAAATACCAGTTGTCGGAGATGGCCCTGATTGAAATGGGTGATTTTGTAGGCGGGGTATTGAAGTATTTAAAGAAAGCACCCGTTGAACGGCTGAGTTTATGTGGTGGTTTTGGGAAAATTAGTAAGTTGGCGCAAGGGCATTTAGATTTACATAGTCGTGCGTCATCGATTGATTTTTCTTTTCTTGCAAAAATTGCGATAGAAGCCGGGGCAAGCGAGGTCTTAAGAGAAAAAATACTTAAATCGAATACCAGTATTGAGGCACTTAAACACTGCCAAAAAGAGCAGGTTGAGCTAGCAAACTTAGTGTGTAAGCAAGCGATGAAACAGGTTAGAAAAATTATACCTGTAGATATTGTGCTCGATCTGTGGGTGGTGAATCGCCAAGGAGAAATGGTTGGTTCTGCTAGTTAATACGTATTTAAATTAAGACGTCTCAGTATGACTAAAATGAAAATATTGATATTAGGCGGTACGGCAGATGGCCGGCACCTAGCGGCAGCACTACATAAAAGTGGTTGTGCTGTTGTATATAGTATTGCAGGTTTAGTCCGACAGCCCGCACTTGAATGTGAGGTGATTAGCGGTGGTTTTACCCAGTTTGGTGGTTTAACAACTTACCTGAAAAAACAGGACATTGCTGCGGTATTAGACGTGACTCACCCCTACGCAAAAGTGATGAGCTTTACTGCGCGTGAAAGTACGCAGTTTTGTGATATTCCATGCTGGCGGTTTCATCGTTCATCATGGCGGCCCGAAGTAGATGATAACTGGCAACATTATGACGACTGGCCGGAATTACTGAAGGCCTTACAGTTTAAAAAAAAGGTGTTCCTAACTGCAGGTCAGTTGCCTGATTTGGCGGTACAAACCTTCGAAAGGTTGGGCAAGAAAGGCCAGAAACAGATACTCCGAACGGCAGTAAAACCAAAGGGTACGTTGCCTGCATCGATGACTTGGCATAAAGCGATTGGCCCATTTTCACTCGAGCACGAACGAGAAATAATGGCGAATCATCAAGTGGACGCATTGGTAACAAAGAATAGTGGCGGTACATCAATGCAAGCAAAATTGTTTGTCGCTAGAGAATTGAACATATCAGTATTGATGTTCACTCGCCCGAAATTGCCTGAAGTTGATAAAGAATTTATTTCAAAGTCAGAGTGTCAAAGCTATATAGAGCAGTGGTTAAAGACGCATTGATGAATACATATAAAATTATTAAAGCATTTTTGTAAGGAATCCCGATGACTGAGTTAATTATGAAAACAGATACAGACAAGCCCGCAATTTTATTTGTTGGTCATGGTTCAAGAGATAACGATGCTGTTGAAGAGTTTCACCAGCTAGCCGGCCATTTTAGAAAGCGTTTTCCTGATCGCTTAGTCGAAACAGGATTTTTAGAATTTGCTAAGCCGATTATCGCCGACGGTATTGAGGCGCTAAAAGCTAAAGGTGCAACACAAATACAAGCGATTCCAGGCATGCTAATGGCAGGCGGCCATGCAAAAAATGATATACCAAGCGAGCTGAATGCCTTACAGCAAGAATATAATATTAGTATTGAATACGGCACTGAACTAGGCGTTAATGCCAAAATGGTTCAAGCGGCTCAAGCACGTATCGAAGAGTCTGAAGTTGAATTAAAGAAGCTTCTTAACAGTACATCAACTACTGAGTACAAACGTGAAGACACTTTATTAGTGGTTGTCGGACGCGGCGCATCAGATGCCGATGCCAACTCTAATATCGCAAAAATCACTCGAATCCTTGAAGAAGGCATGGGTTTTGGTTGGGCAACGACTTGTTTTAGTGGTGTGACAACGCCACTGGTACCGGACTGTTTGGAGCGCGCGCATGGCTTAGGCTTTAAGCAAGTCATTATTTTTCCTTATTTTCTATTTACAGGTCGCTTGGTGAAGAAAATTTATCAGTGGGCTGACGATTATGCCGAAAAGTATCCTGATGTAGCGGTTGTGAAGGCGCCTTACCTAAACGATCACCCAAAAGTGATTGATACTTTTGTCGAGCGATTTGAACAAATCAGTGCAGGTAATCCGAACATGAACTGTCAGCTTTGTCAGTATCGGGTACAAATTGTTGGTGCCGAGCATAAAGTGGGTACGCCTCAAGAAAGCCATCATCACCATGTTCAGGGAATTGGTACTGATGGTCATTCTCATAGCCATTCTCATGATCAAAGCCATGGCCATTCGCACTCTCATTCACATGATCATAAGTAAGTTCTATTAATATGAAAACGAGCAACTTTGACTATCAGGCAGACCCAAAAGCGATTGAGCATGAAAGCTTTCGTCAGATTCGTGAACTTACCAATCTCACACGCTTTTCTCACCAAGAGCAACAAGTGGTGATGCGTATTGTACATAGTGTTGGTTTGCCAGAAGTAGCTGAACAAGTATTTTTTAGTCAGCAGGCATGTCAGAGTGGTTGTGATGCGTTGGCAAAAAATAGCGCGATTTTATGTGATGTAGAAATGGTTAAGCAGGGCCTCACCAAACGCATGCTGAGCTATGAGCCTTTATGTTTTTTGAACGATACGAGAGTTCCTGAGCTGGCAAAGGCACGTGGTGATACGCGATCTATGGCAGCTTTGGATTTTTGGCAACCACATCTCGAAGGCAGTATCGTAATTATTGGTAATGCGCCGACGGCCTTGTTTCGTTTATTAGAAATGATTCAAGCAGGTTGCCCAAAACCTGCCCTCATTATTGGAATGCCCGTCGGTTTTGTTGGTGCCGCAGAATCAAAGCAGGCGCTTTGGGACCATCATCAAGACTTAGGTATCGAATGTATTACCTTGCTTGGTCGTCAAGGCGGGAGTGCGGTTTCATCTGCGAGTTGTAATGCCTTATTACGCTGCAATGTAGGTGAACTCTATTGATTCATATTATTGGCTTAGGCGTTACTGAGCAGGCGGAATTAAATCGGTCTGCTAAAGCAGCGTTAGAGAAATCTAGCTGGGTGGTGGGGTCAGAACGCCAGTTGCAAGTGATAGAGCGCTTGAAGCCCGAATCAACTCAATCCTTATTGTTACCGCCTTTACGCGAATTATCTACGTGGCTAGAGAATATTGAATCGTCGGAAAATGTAAGTATATTGGCATCAGGTGACCCCTTATTTTATGGGATTGGTCGTTGGTTTTCAAAAAACTACTCCGCTGACAAATTAAATTTTTACCCTGCAGTATCGAGCATTCAAGCGGCCTGCCATGTCTTGGGTTTGTCGTTACAAGATGTTGATGTTTTAAGTTTGCATGGCCGACCTGTTGCCCAAATTCGTAAAACGCTAAAACCTGCTCAAACTTTAGTGGTGCTTAGTGATAAAAAAAGTGTGCCACAGGTTTTAGCGCAAGAATGTCTGAACGCTGGTTTTGAAAGTTCTATGATCACGGTATGTGAAACCTTGGGTTATCCTGAACAGAAGATCAGTCGTTTTGAGGCAAGTTGCTTAAGTGAGTCTGATCAAGTCTTTGATCCGCTACATCTAAGCGTGATCGAAGTGAAAGGTAAAGGGTTAGTACTGCCAAGCTTTCCAGGAATTCCAAATGAAAGCTTTATTACAGATGTGACTGATAAAGGTGAGCAAGGTCGTGTTGAAAAAAGCTCTCTAGAAAAGAGTCATGCGATGCTTACCAAACGCGAAGTACGTTTAGCTATTTTATCGTTAATTCAGGCCAATAATTCAGATGTCATATGGGATATTGGCGCGGGTTGTGGCTCTGTAGCGGTTGAGTTAGCTTACTGGAATAAACAGGTTCAGGTGCATGCTGTTGAATATCATCAAGCGCGTTTGGCTTGCCTTGAAGCAAACCGTGATCGCTTTGGTGTCGTTTCTCAACTCAATATCATCGCTGGCAGAGCACCTGAAAAATTGTCAGAGCTTCCTGACCCAAGCAAGGTTTTTATTGGTGGGAGTGATGGCTCATTACCTGAGATACTCGCGCTTGTTTGGCAAAAGTTACCGGTAGGTGGTTTACTCGTCGCATCCGCAGTAACGGAAGCGACGAAACAACACTTGTTTCAGTTTATGAATATACGTGAAAGTGCCCAAGATGTTGACCTTGAAACCCTACAGATCAGTGTTAGTAAAGGCGGAAAGTTAGCAGGACAATTACTCTATCGACCCAGCTTACCGGTGACGCTTTTTAAGTTTATGAAGTTGGCGGAGCTAAAAAATGACTAAGCTTGTTACAGAGGTCGCTTCAAATGATGGGGTTTTTTATGGCGTCGGCGTTGGTCCAGGTGATCCTGAATTAATTACTCTAAAGGCCGCTCGGCTAATTCAACAAGCAGACGTTATTGCTTATTTAGCGAATCAGCATAGCCGGTCTCAATCTAGAGATATTGCGCAATCACTACTTGATGGCAGTGCAACAAAACAAATTGAAATGCCAATTAGAATGCCAATGGCGGATGACCCGAGTATTGGTGACAAGGTTTATGACCAAGCGGCCGTGGAGGTTCAAGGGTTCTTGGCACAGGGCTTAACCGTCGTATTTCTGTGCGAGGGTGATCCATTGTTCTTTGGTTCATTCGCTTACCTACTTGCACGTATACAATCTGCTGACAACGGACGTTTTACTTGTGTCTCTGTCCCAGGAATATCATCCCCTCATGCCGCTTCCTCGGCATTGAATTTGCCATTAACGATGATGAAAGAATCATTTTCGGTGATTAGTGGGCGCCATGATGATGACGTAATTGAAAAAACACTCAGAGACTTTGATAGCGTAATCATTATGAAAGCGGGTCGTTCACGACCAAGATTACTGTCCTTATTGGAAAAAACACAACGTATGACTGATGCGCATTATTTGGAATATATCGGGCGAGAAAATGAGCGTATTACGTCTGATGTTTATACTTTAGATCAACATGAAGCTGGACCCTATTTTTCCTTGTTTGTGATTACCAAGCAGGTGTCACGCCGCTTATGATTCGTATTATTTCACTCACCGATGCCGGCCAAAAACTCGCACAAAAGTTAAGTAAGCAGTTACCAGAAAGTCGTCTTTGGCATAAACCCTTACCTTTTACTGAACAAGTACAGTCTGCCTTTAAACAGGGGGATGCCTTAGTCTTAATTTGCGCAACCGGTATTGCTGTCCGAACGCTAGCACCGGTATTGGAAAGTAAATATCAAGATCCGCCGGTATTAGTACTTGATGAGTGTGGTGAATACGTTATACCGATGCTGTCAGGTCATGAAGGTGGCGCAAACGAATGGGGGCGACAGGTTGCAGATATGCTAGGTGCGCAACTGGTCAGCACTACGGCACAGCCTTATCTGAAACCTGTTTATACCATTGGCATGGGGTGTGAAAGAAATTGTCCAAAGTCTGAGTTACAGTCTTTATTAATAGACTGCCTACAGCAGGCAAACCTAAAATTGGACCAAATTCAAAGCATTAACAGCATTGATATCAAAGCAGATGAAACTGGCTTAATTGAACTATCCAAACAATTTAAAAAACCCTTTTCGACCTGGAATCAAAAACAGCTGGTAACAGTTGAATCACTCTTAAGTACGAAATCTGATTACATCATGAGTGTTGTAGGCGTTTATGGGGTCGCAGAGTCGGCGGCATTATATGCCGCGAAGGTGATGACCGGGCAGCTGCCCGAATTAGTGCTAAATAAACAAAAAAATAGTAAAGCGACCTGTGCGATTGCCAGAAGCTTTCCATCAAGTTAAAACCCTCAAGTTGAAACATAGAAAGAGATTTAAACCAGATTATGAGTAAACTTTTTTTAGTTGGAATGGGGCCTGGCGATGCACAATTAGTATCGCCAAAAGCCACTCAAGTTGTTAGTAAATGCAGCGATCTTGTCGCGTATGGTCTTTATCTAGATCTGCTGGGTGATATCTGTAACGGTAAAACGCATCACGATTTACCTCTGGGTGAAGAAATTGCTCGTGCTCGCTTAGCACTTGATTTGGCTGCAAGTGGCAAAACAACAGCATTAATTTCGAGTGGTGATATTGGTATTTATGCCATGGCGACTTTAGTGTTTGAATTGTTGGATCAACACCTCACGGGAGCGGAAGACCATCCTGAATGGTTAGATGTAGAAATTGAAGTAATACCGGGTATTTCGGCGATGCAAGCTGGCGCAGCTAAAGCAGGCGCAATGCTAGGTCATGATTTTTGTACCATTTCATTATCGGACTTATTAACACCTTGGGAAACCATCGAAAAACGCATTCATAGTGCGGGAACAGGTGATTTTGTGGTGTCATTTTATAATCCCGTTTCTAAAAAACGCGACTGGCAGCTTAATACGGCACGGGACATTCTGTTGGAATATCGACCTGCAGAAACGCCTGTTTTGATTGGCCGACAATTAACGCGTGAAGATGAAACCATTGAACTGATTACCTTAGCTGAACTCGATGCAAAAGACGTCGATATGTTCACCTTGGTCATGGTCGGTAATTGTGAGTCACGCCACATTACTTACAAAGACAAACAATGGGCATATACCCCTCGTGGCTATAAAAAGAAGTTAACATAAAGGCAAAAGAACATGACTGTATATTTTATTGGTGCCGGGCCCGGTGACCCTGAATTAATTACCGTAAAAGGCCAGCGTTTGATCGAGCAATGCCCTGTCATTTTATATGCAGGTTCTTTAGTGCCACGTGAAATTCTACAAACGGTAGAAGATAAAGCCGAAAAAATCATCGACACAGCCTCGATTGATTTGGACGAAATTCTAGTGCATATCGAGCAAGCACATGCAGTAGGTAAAGATGTAGCGCGTGTCCATTCTGGCGATCCTTCTGTTTATGGCGCTATTGGTGAGCAAATTCGTCGATTAGAAACCTTAGGGATACCGTTCGAAATTATCCCAGGTGTTACGGCGACCTCAGCTTCAGCAGCATGGTTAGGAAAAGAGTTAACGCTGTCTGGGGTTTCGCAAACAATCATCATGACGCGTTATGAAGGTAAAACACCTTTTCCAGAACGAGAACGTTTACCTGAGCTTGCTCGCAGTGGCGCGACCTTAGTGATACATCTTGGGATTACGCGTATTCATAAAATAGTGGAAGAACTCATTCCACATTATGGTGAAAACTGCCCCGTAGCAGTGTGCTATCGAACCTCATGGCCTGACCAAGATAAAGTTCAGGGCACCCTTAGCGATATTGTTGAAAAAGTTCGTCAAAAGAAGTTCACACGAACATCGCTTATTTTAGTGGGGCCTGTGTTGAAGACAGATGAATTTCAAGACTCATATTTATATGACCAAGATCAAGCGCATGTCTATCGGCCAAAAGTGAAACCAGAAACGCCCCGAACGGTGAAGCGCGAAGCTATATAGTCGGGGCTAAATCAGTCTCCTATAAAGATAGTACTCTGAACATTTAACAGAATTTACAGGTGTAAAAAGATGGAATTAAATAAAATCCCCGCAACGATCGTGACTGGATTTTTAGGCAGCGGTAAAACGACCTTACTATCGAATTTACTAAAGCAAGCTAAGGGCAAGCGAATTGCTGTAATCGTGAATGAATTTGGCGAGTTAGATATTGATGCTGATTTACTTCGTAGCTGTCCTCTGTCTTGTGAGGATGGTGAAGAAACCGCAGCCACTCAGGGTGAAAATGGTATCTACGAACTTGCGAATGGTTGTATCTGCTGTACGGTAGAAGAAGAATTTTTACCTGTCATGAAAGAACTTGTTGCGCGTCGAGATGACATAGATCACATCTTGATAGAAACCAGTGGCCTTGCGTTGCCAAAACCTCTTGTACAAGCATTTAACTGGCCTGAAATTAAACAGTATTGCACCGTGGATGCAGTCATTACTTTAATTGATGGCCCTGCTGTCGCGGCGGGTCGGTTTGCCAATGATGTCGAACAAGTTGAAGCACAGCGACAAGCGGATGATAGTTTAGATCATGACCCGACCTTAAATGAGTTATTAGATGATCAGCTAAGTGCGGCCGATTTAGTGATTGTCGGTAAAAATGATTTATTAGACGATGCGCAGCGTTTACAAGTAGAACAGGTTGTTTCAGCAAAAGTACCATCCTCGGTAAAAACGATTTACACCCGTCAAACGACAAATGATGGCACTGATAAAAATAGCGCAGGTATAACGCAGGGTACAACGACACAAAGTCCTTTATCATTGGAAACCATTATGGGCATCGATGCCGCTTCGGAAGATAATATCGAAGCGGTTGCGACGCATCATGATCATCACCACCACCATGGCGAGCATCACGAGCATGCACATGACCATTTTGACTCATTTGTCATTAAGTTAGGTGAAGTCGATAGTAACTTACTACAAACGATTATGGCTTCACTACTTGAAGCGCATAATATTTATCGGGCAAAAGGGTTTATTGCAATGCCTGGCAAGCCAATGCGTCAAGTGATCCAAGCCGTCGGTGAACGTATGGATGTGTACTTTGATCGTTTGTGGCAGCAAGATGAAACGCGTGCAACGCACTTAGTCTTTATCGGAAAAGATTTGGATAAAACATTAATTACTGAAGCACTTGCTGCGGCTCAGCTTGAACTGACAGCGTAATGCATTTATTTGCAGCGAAACCTGGTGGCTTTGTTGATGACGAAGGCATTATTGACCTTGAGCAGTCGCCTGCAGATATTGTTATTTTATCTGCGGCAGACAGTAGCTTAAGTGCATTGGCGAATGCTGCAAATAACCTGCCTGAAAGCTTTCCGAGTATTCGTCTCGCTAATTGGATGCATTTACGGAAACCGGCTGCGTTTGATCTATATCAGCATAAGGTTTTAGAGGGTAGCCAGCTTGTAGTGCTATCGTTGCTAGGCGGCAAAAGCTACTGGGAATATGGTTTTGAGCAGCTTCAAAATTGGGTGAGTGAGAAGGTAAGCCGACAACTCATTATTGTGCCCGGCGATGATGCTGAAGACCATGAATTATTGTCTGCTTCAACTGTTTCAATTGGTGAGGCAGTAAGAGTATGGCGCTTTTTGCGAGAAGGTGGATCGAATAATAGTGACCATCTTTTTAAGTATCTTGCCGATGAATACTTAAATCACTCGTGCGATTGGCACGAACCGAAAATTCTCCCTAAAAGCCTTATTTATTTACCTAAAAAAGAAGCACACGACTGTAGTGATGAAAATCCTCATCATCCTGAATTAGGAGCGACATTGGCTGAATGGAAAAGCTATGTGGTGCCGCAAGAAAGTGTTAATCAAGCACTCACAGAAGTGTCAGTATGTATTATTTTGTTCTACCGTAGTCATTTACAAAATGCTAATACAGCGATGTTTGATGACTTTATTGCATGTGTGCAAGCGCAAGGGTTGAAACCACTGCCGATTGCAGTTAGTTCACTTAAAGATTCTGAGTCACTGGCCTTGATCAATCATTTAATTGACGCCAGCAATGCGCGCATTATTTTAAATACCACCGGCTTTGCCAGTAATTCTTCATCTTTAAGCGGCAGTGAGTTTTCAGCCGCGACCGACAGTGGTCCGTCTTATTTTACCTCACCTTTTATCAACCAAATTCCGATCATTCAGGTAATGCTGTCCAGTACCTTGCAGGAAGATTGGGCAATGAATACTCAGGGTTTAAATAGTCGTGATTTAGCGATGCAAGTGGTGCTACCTGAAATGGATGGTCGTGTTATTTCTCGCGCGATTAGTTTTAAAGCCGAAGACGACTTTGATGAACGTTGTGAGATATCACTCGTGCGTTATGCGCTTCATCATGAACGTGCTAATTGGGTTGTCAGTTTGGCTAAACGCTATTGTGAACTTGCAACGACACCGAACCATCAAAAACGTATTGCACTGATACTCGCCAATTATCCGACCAAAGATGGCCGTATTGGAAACGGTGTTGGTTTAGATACACCTGCCTCGGCCTTGGCAATATTAAACGGGCTTAAGCAGTCTGGCTATCGGGTCGATGAACTACCTGATACGGGTACGGGGCTCATTGAAGCCTTAATGGGCAGCGTCACTAATAACCCGAATACGCTTCATCAATTACCCTGCTGGCAAAGTCTTTCGCTTGAAAATTATCAGCGTTATTTTCAAACTTTACCTAAAGCGAATCAAACAGCGATTTATGAGCAGTGGGGCAGCCCTGAGCAAGACCCTAAATTCAGGCAAGGGCGATTAATGATTGCAGGTATTCGTTCAGGTGAAACCTTTATTGGGATTCAACCAGCGCGAGGGTTTGATCGTGACCTAAGCGCTAACTACCATGACCCAGACCTCATTCCGCCTCACAGTTATTTAGCCTTCTATTTTTGGCTACGGTATGAATATCAAGTGAGTGCCGTGACCCATGTTGGGAAACATGGCAATTTGGAATGGTTACCGGGTAAAGGCTCTGCACTATCAAACGAATGTTGGCCTGATTTAATTTTAGGCCCCATGCCTAATTTTTATCCTTTTATTGTCAATGACCCGGGTGAAGGCGCACAAGCAAAAAGACGAACACAAGCCGTGATTATTGATCACCTGATGCCGCCGATGACAAGGGCAGAGATCTATGGTGATTTAGCTGAACTAGAAGGTTTAGTCGATGAGTATTATCAAGCGTTGGGGATGGATATTCGTCGTGAAAATTGGCTAAAAGATCGTATTCTACTGTTAGTACGCGAAACAAACATACTGCAAGAACTGATTATAAATAAAGTCGATACAAGTAAGGAGGTACTCGCTAACGTTGGTGAGGCGGATCAACAAGTACTTGACCAATTAGACGCTTATTTATGTGATATTAAAGAAGCTCAAATACGGCATGGTTTACATATTCTAGGGGCCTTACCTGATGAGGAAAAATTGGCCGATACCCTTGTTGCACTTTTGCGTTTACCACGAGGGAATGAAGCGCATACACAAGGGATATTGCATAGTATTGCGGGTGATCTGAATCTAGAGTTATCCAGCGAATCGTTTAACCCTTTAGCAGCTAGCACTGAAAACTGGACAGGCGCTCGTCCAAACATATTATTAGATATAGATAGCAGAAACTGGCGGACCGCAGCCGATACTCGCGAAAGACTCGAGTTGTTGGCTTTAAAGTGGGTGACTGATTATTTGATTGGGGCTGAGTCCTTAACTCAATTAGAAAAAAACTTTCCAAATACCTATGCGTTATTAACATTTGCACGAAAGCAGCTAGTTCCAGCGTTAGAACAAAGTGCTCAACTTGAAATTCAATCATTAATGCAAGGTTTGTCTGGTATGTTTGTACCACCCGGGCCAAGTGGTGCACCGACAAGGGGGCGCTTAGATACCTTACCCACCGGACGAAATTTCTTTTCAGTTGATAGTCGAGCAATCCCTTCTCCCGCGGCTTGGGCTTTAGGTGAAAAATCAGCTGAAGCTTTAATTGCACGTTATCTTCAAGAGCAAGGTGATTACCCTAAGCAACTAGGGTTATCGGTTTGGGGCACTGCGACCATGCGCACGGGTGGCGATGATATTGCTCAGGCATTTTCATTAATGGGTGTGAAACCAATTTGGGCTGCCGGTTCGAATAGGGTTGTCGATTTTGAAATTATCCCTTGTATGTTGCTAGGCAGACCGCGTGTGGATGTGACCTTGCGGGTGTCAGGTTTTTTTCGCGATGCCTTCGCTAATGTAATGCGGCTTTATGATGCCGCGGTACAAGCTCTCGCCGAGCTAGAAGAGCCAGGTAATGAAAATATGATTCGGCAGCATGTTGATGCCCGATATGCGGAATTAGTTGAGCAAGGTATGCCTGCAGAACAAGCTAAGCGCGAAGCAAGTTATCGTGTTTTTGGTAGTAAACCCGGCGCCTATGGTGCGGGGCTGCAAGGTTTAATTGATGAACGCTGTTGGGAACAGCAGAGTGACTTGGCCGAAGCCTATGTAAATTGGGGAGGTTATGCCTACGGAAACCACTCTGAAAAAGAACCTCAAGGTGTGGCTGCGCCTGCGGCGTTTAGGCATCAATTGTCACAATTAGAAGCCGTTGTTCAAAACCAGGATAATCGAGAGCATGATTTGCTAGATTCTGATGATTATTATCAGTTTCAAGGTGGTATGGCGAATGCTGTGAATGTTTATCGTGGACAAATGCCTGTGGTATTCCATGGCGACCATTCGAACCCTGAAGCCCCGAAAATCAGAACACTAAAAGAAGAACTAAATCGAGTGATTCGTTCACGCGTGCTTAACCCCAAATGGCTCAATGCAATGCGAGAGCATGGTTACAAAGGCGCCTTTGAAATGGCGGCAACCATTGATTATTTATTTGCCTACGACGCCACCACTGATTTTATTGATGACTATCAATATGAGCAAGTTGCTCAAGCATTGATATTTGACCAGAAAAACCAAGCATTTATGCGAGAGCATAATTTATCGGCATTGGAAGAAATGACAGAACGTATGCTCGAAGCAACTCAACGTGAGATGTGGCAAGCAAGCGATCAAGATAAACAAGAACTACAAAATTTACTGCTCGATATTGATGCAGAAAAAGAAGGGCAATAAATTTTAAGGAGATCAATATGAAGTGGGTAAATATTCCGGCTAAAGCATTTAACATAAAGGCTGAGCAACAAGCCTTGGCACATCAAGGCATGCTAACCAAACCACCTGGTTCGCTAGGGCAGTTAGAGCACATTGCTACGCATTTGGCCGGTTTGCAGGGCGTGCTTAAACCGGCATTGGATAAAGTGATGATTCGGGTATTCGCCGCAGACCATGGTGTTGTAGAGGAAGGCGTATCGGCATTTCCACAAGTGGTGACCGGTGAAATGGTGAAAAACTTCGCAGCCCAAGGCGCCGCCATCACCGTCATGGCTGAATCATTAGCCGCAAACTTCGGCGTGATTAACCTGGGTACCGTAAATGAATTACCTGAGCTGTCTAGTGTACAACAGGATCGTATTGCCGGCGGCACCCAAAATTTTTGCCAGCAAGCAGCGATGACGAAAGCACAGCTAAGTGCGGCGTTATCTGCAGGACAAGCAGTTGCCATTGATGCGATTGAACATGAAACTCAACTCTTCATTGGCGGTGAAATGGGCATTGGTAATACCACGTCTGCCTCAGCGCTTGCTTGTACCTTGCTTAATCAATCTGCCTCAGCCTTAGTGGGTCGAGGCACCGGGGTGGATGATGAGGGTATTCTACGAAAACAGAGCGCGGTTACACGAGGATTGGCGTTGCATGGTTTTAGCCAGCGTTTAAATACAGACTCTAATGATGATGACGTAGATGTATTAAAGGCGCTGCAATGTTTGGGGGGCTTTGAAATAGCAGGCCTGGTGGGCGCGTATATTGCGTGTGCTCAAGTCGGTATTACGGTGTTGGTGGATGGCTTCATTAGTTCAGTAGCTGCATTGGTCGCAGTAAAAATCAACCCCTCTATTCGTCCTTGGTTGTTCTTTGCTCATGAGTCTGCAGAAGCGGGACATGTATTGGTACTTGAGTCGATGAATGCAGATGCTTTGCTGTCATTGAATATGCGTTTAGGTGAGGCAAGTGGCGCAGCGTTAGCGGTACCTTTGATGCGAATTGCCTGTCAATTACACAGTAAAATGGCAACCTTTGAATCGGCTGGCGTCACTGATAACAAGAGGGAAGGAGTGGGCGATAGTAAGAGTGAAGAAAAGGGTGATAATAAAGGTGAAGAAAAGAGCCGTTGCAAGGGTCACAGTCACGGTGAAGGATAAGTTGAAATTCAAACATGGTCTTTTAAATGCCGCGTATCAGCAGTTACAACCTTTGCTGATTGCCATTCAGTTTTTAAGCAGCCTACCGGTAGGGCATTTACCGATGCCTAAAGATAAAGACGTGGGGTCATCGCTCATGTTTTATCCTGTAGTTGGTGCATTATTAGGGGTGATATTAAGTGCTCTGGCGTTTGGTTTGATGCAAGTGTTTGGTAGCGGTTTATCTGCTGCATTACTTCTGAGTGCTTGGGTCATATTAACAGGTGCTTTACATCTCGATGGTTTAGCGGATTGTGCCGATGCTTGGATGGGCGGTTTAGGTTCTAAAAATCGAACGCTGGAATTAATGAAAGACCCCACCTCAGGCCCCATCGCAATTGCCACCGTTATTTTAGTGATGCTCGTTAAATACGCGGCATTGGAGGCATTACTCACTCAAATCATGGCACAGCAAAGTTATTATTTGGTTTTGATATGGCCTTTAATGCTTTCTAGAATGAGCGCAATTATTTTGTTTGCGACCACACCTTATGCGCGAAAAAATGGTTTGGGTAAAGCGATTAGTGAACACCTTTCTACGAATGCGGTATGGGGCGTTTGCTGTGTCGTATTGGTACTCGCTTGTTTAGTGTTTCGATGGCATTTGATCACGATTTTTGTCGCAGGTCTTGCTGTCTTTATATATTTACGCCACCTGATGTTAAGCCGTATTGATGGTTGTACGGGGGATACCGCTGGTGCCTTAATTGAGCTGAGCGAAATCGCCATATTAGTTGCCTGTGTGGCCTATTTTAATATGATCCCGTCTTAAACTAGGTAAATCATCAGTGAAAAATGAGAATGGAAAAACAATGAAATTACATGGTCACTTGATGGTGCAGGGTTGTACGTCTGATGCGGGTAAAAGCATTATGGTCGCGGCACTCGGTCGAATTTTAGCAAGGCGAAAAGTTTCGGTTGCACCATTTAAACCTCAGAATATGGCCCTAAATAGTGCGGTGACCAAAGAAGGTGGTGAAATTGGTCGTGCGCAAGCGGTTCAAGCTGAGGCCTGTTATTTGGATGCCTCGGTTGAAATGAATCCGGTATTGCTGAAACCGAATAGTGATGTTGGGGCACAAGTGATCGTTAACGGGCATGCTATTGGTAATATGGATGCGCGCACCTATCATGAATATAAGCCCGAGCTTTTAGGGCGAGTGGTCAATTGTTATCAAAGCTTACGCAGTAAATATGACGTGGTGATTGTAGAAGGGGCGGGGAGTCCGGCTGAAATCAATTTACGAGAACATGACATTGCGAATATGGGGTTTGCCGAAGTGGTCGATTGTCCTGTGATTATTGTCGCGGATATCGATAGAGGTGGTGTATTTGCTCACCTATTTGGTACTTATGAGCTACTGAGTCCTTCAGAGCAGCAACGTATAAAAGGCTTTGTGATCAATCGTTTTAGAGGAGATGTTAGCTTATTAACATCTGGTTTAGATTGGTTGGAAGAAAAAACTGGAGTGCCAGTGTTAGGGGTGATTCCCTATCTGAAAGACCTGCATATTGAGGCGGAAGATGCTTTGAACGTCTCTCAAACAAAGGCACAAACCACAGGACTAAATGAGGGCGAAGCTGCATGCAAGAAACTCAAAGTCGTAATTCCGATGTACCCTCGAGCAAGTAACCATACTGACTTCGATGTATTACGTTTACACCCATTAATTGATTGTCAGTTTATGCGTGAGGCCCGAGAGTTTCAGGGGGCAGATTTAATTGTGTTACCTGGTAGTAAAAGTGTGCGATCAGATCTGAAAAGTTTAAAAGACGCCGGTTGGGAAAAAGTGATTCAACGTCACTTGCGATACGGTGGCAAGCTGATCGGTATTTGTGGAGGCTTTCAAATGCTTGGAGGCCATATTCATGACCCTGAAGGTATTGAATCAAGTGCGGGCTCAAGTAAGGGTCTTGGTCTGATCAACATGGAAACAACGCTTACTCAACACAAAACACTCAAACGCGTACACGGTGTGTTTGTAAATAATGGTGCAGAAACAAGTGATTCCGGTGAAAAAATCAAAGTTAGCGGCTATGAAATTCATGCCGGTATTAGTCAGGGCGAAGACCTTACATCACCGCTTTTTAGTATCACCAACGAACAGGGCATTAATGCTGTTGTTGATGAAGGGGCGCGTAATGGTGATGACTCCGTATGGGGGAGTTACTTACACGGTTTGTTTGATGAGTCAGGGTTTCTAACAAACATCCTTCAATGGGCTGGTTTGCATTTTGATCACTCGCTGATTGCGAATAAAAACTTATCCGAATACAACTATGCTGAATTTCGTGATGAGCAATTTAATCGCTTGGCCGATGCCGTAGAAGAAGCGATTTCTTTTGAAACGCTTGCCAAAATTATCTCCGGCGAGAGGGCTAGCGGGTGATCGTTCTTTTTGTAGCTGTTTTAGGGGCCTTAGTTTTAGACCTCTTATTAGGCGAAGCAAAGCGGTATCATCCTTTAGTGGGTTTTGGCTTTCTGGTGTCGAGGGTAGAGCGTACGTTTAACCGAAAGCAGAACGATCATAAAATTACGACACGATGCCTGGGGAGTGTCGCTTACCTGCTATTGGTTACCCCTATCGTAGTGCTTAGCTGGCTGCTAGAACTTAGTGTTAATGAAAATATTTTTATGCAGGTGTTATTTTCTGCATTGGTTTTGTACGTCGCGATTGGCTGGCGAAGCTTATTGCAACATGCAGAGGCGATTTCAAGGCCCTTAAAATCAGGGGATTTAAAAGCGGCCAGACACGCTGTAAGTATGATTGTGAGTCGGGATACATCATCACTTGAAGAAGCTGATATTGCGAGTGCCGCAACAGAGTCTGTCCTAGAAAATGGTGCAGACGCTATTTTCTCTGCGATATTTTGGTTTTTAATCGCGGGTGTACCGGGTGTGGTGTTATATCGTTTAAGTAATACTTTAGATGCCATGTGGGGGTATAAAACCGAACGGTTTTTACATTTTGGTTGGTGTGCAGCACGTGTTGATGATGTGCTGAATTTCATCCCGGCACGTTTAACTGCCGCTAGTTATGCGATATTAGGTAATACCCGACTAGCCATAAAGTGCTGGAAGCTCCAAGGACGTAGCTGGAAAAGCCCAAATGCTGGTCCAGTGATGGCCGCAGGCGCAGGGGCGTTATCTGTGTCGTTAGGCGGTGCAGCACCCTATCATGGTGAGTGGCAAACCAGGCCTCAATTAGGGCCATTGCCAGGGGAAATTGAAGGTGAAAATGAAAAACAGCATCAAGCTTCTGCTCAAAGCATTGAGCAAGCGTGTTCTTTAGTGAATAAAACCTTGGTTCTGTGGCTGATTTTAGGGTTAGCTGTGATGGTTATGATCACCGTTTTTGAACAAAATTTAGGTGTTAAGGTTTAATGAACGCTCAGCTTCCTCTTCATGGTGGTGATCTACAACAAGCAAGTGAGTGCTTTGATGTGCCTGTTGAACAATGGATAGATTTATCAACCGGAATTAACCCAGAGTCATACCCGGTTATTGAACTTGATGTCGCAGCATTCCAGCAGTTACCTTACTTGAGTCCGAAGTTTCTTCAAGCAGCAGAATCCTATTATCTGGGAGAAGACAATACAGATTTAGGCGTTGATAACTTACTGGCTGTATCAGGATCTCAGGCGGTTATACAACTATTACCTGAATGCTTACCTATTTTGCCGGTATTGCTTCCTGAGCTTGGTTATCAAGAGCATCGACTTCAATGGCAGCAAGCGGAAGCAAGTGTTTTTAATTACCCCTCAACAGAGCATGAGGCTTCCGTTTCGTTTATCAACGAGTCGCTTCAGCAGAATAGCCGGCAGCACTTAGTCATTATCAATCCTAATAATCCGAGTGGGCTCAAGTTCTCTCCTTCTCAACTTAAAGTATGGGCAAAGCGCTTAGGTGAGGGGGCTTATTTAATTATTGATGAAGCTTTTATGGACACGCAGCCAGATCTGAGTGTGTTAGCACAACATTTTGAATCGAATATGATCGTGCTCAGATCTTTTGGTAAGTTCTTTGGCTTGGCAGGTTTGCGTTTGGGTTTTGTTTTTGCGAATGAAAAGCTGATTCAAACGTTTCAAAAACGCTTAGGGCTCTGGGCGATCAATGGGCCGGCGCAAAGTATTGCAACAGTCGCCTTTCAAAATAAAGCATGGCAGCAGCAAGCTCGTGACAATATATTTAAGGCAGCAAAGCTAAGCCAAACATTATTTAATCCTCTGTTTAGCCGCCTACAGCAAGGCCAAAAAAACACTCATCGCGTATTTCACGAAGCATTGTTTTCGAGTTACGGCTTATCAATTAAACAGGCTGAAGAGCTCAGTTATTTTTTTGCAAAACGAGGCATTCTGTTAAGACTCATTCATTTTAATCATGAGTGTGCGTTGTTAAGAATTGGAACTATAAACCCGAACAATAAAGCGAGTATCAGACGTATTCAAGAATCGGTTGATTTATATATTGCTCAAGTAGCGCAATAAAAAATAAATATTAAGGATGATGGTTTTATGAAGAAGAGTTGATTAAACCTTTTTTTGAATCTATTTGAGCATGCCATTGATTTAAGAAGTTAGGGATTTCGTTAACAGGTATTGGTTTCGCGTAATAGTACCCTTGGGCATAATTACAACCTAGATCGATCAATACGGTCTCTTGCGCTTGTGTTTCGACGCCTTCGGCAAGTACTTCAATTGATAGACTATCAGCAAGGGTAATAATACTCTTTACCAATGCTTGGTCAGACTTGCTGTTCATGATATCAGTGACGAACATACGATCAATTTTGATTTTAGATAAAATATGACTGAATTTTTTAATGTAGCCCAGTGATGAATAACCCGTACCGAAGTCATCAATGCTAAATTGAAGCCCTGATTTAAGTAGCTCTTTAATACCATTTAAAACCACAGGGTCATCATCAAGCATCAAGCGCTCGGTAACTTCTAGTTCGACCCAATCCAAACTTTGTAAGAATACTTCATGTTGCTGGGCCCATGTCATCATTTCGCGATGGTGGAAATTAGTTGGGCTAAAGTTGATCGCGACGATAAAATCCTGATCAAACTGCTCACGCCATTTTTGTACTTGTGCGATCGCTTGTCCAAAAACCCATATATCGATATCAAAAATCAAACCTGACTTTTCAGCAATTGGTATGAATAGGTCAGGTCTGACACTCCCGAGTTCTGAATCATCCCAGCGGAGTAAGGCTTCAAAGCCTGTAATAGACATGTCTTTAAAGTTGATCAATGGTTGAAAATATAGCTCCAAATCACCATTATCAATGGCATCTTTTAACTTATTCTTGATAGTGTTGTGCAGCACAATATTGTGCATCATCGACTGATCAAAAAATGCAAAGGTATTACGACCGGCATCTTTTGCTTTATACATGGCAGTGTCAGCCTTCCGGATGAGCTCTTCTGCGTTATCCCCGTCCTCAGGGTACATAACAATACCTATACTACAGCCAAGCTGTAATTGTGTATCGTTAAGGTTGAAATTTTCTTTAAATGCCAAAATAGTTTTACTTGCAACGACTTCTGCTTCAGCACGCGTTGTACAGCGGAAACAAGCAATAAACTCATCACCGCCAAAACGCGCAACATAGCCATCATGTGCTTTAATGAGATCTTTCAGGCGGGTAGCACTGGCTTGTAAAATTAAGTCACCCGTACTGTGCCCCAAACTGTCATTTACTTCTTTGAAACCATCGAGGTCGATGAAGAATAAAGTTAACTTATCTTGCGGGTTTTCGATGCTGAGTGAAATCTCAGACTGTAAATGCTGGTCGATGTGGCGACGATTTGGTAAGTCCGTTAGCACATCAAAATTTGCTTGGTATTCAAGCTGTCTTTCGTATGACTCTCTGTCATGTGCAAATTCAGCGACTTGTCGCTGCCCTTCATTGAGTACGTCGACTAAATCGGATAATTCATCATGGTAATCGGCCCGAGGTAAGGTAATGGGCATGTAGTGTTTGCTTGTTAAGCGATTGGGATCTGCCGTTGCATCACGAATATATGAAAGATGCTGAGTCACTGATTTTTTAACGATATAACTAAATACAAACCCAATTAAACCGATTAGTAAGGTGGAACTGATGACGATGACTTTTAATTGCTCCAGTACACCGGTTTCAATTAATTCATCGTTAACATCAACCTCCAATTTCCCCATCTTTTGTCCATTAAATACCAGTGGTATCGTAATACTCGCTGGCAGGTTAACGTCGCCATACTCATAGACATTTCCTAAAGATTCTACAATCCGTAAGCCCTGAATTGAGGGCATGCGATACATACCTTCAAGTAAGATATAAGTACTATCCTGATCAACATTCCATAAGCTTCGTGATAGTTGCTGCTCTACGGCTAGAATTGTTTTACGGCTTTCAGCATAAATGGACTCTTTATCTTCTTGATATTGTTTAAAGAGTAATGATGAGGCGGTTAATAAGGTAAAAAAGATGCAGATTGAAATAAAATAGAATGATAAACGGTAGCCAAGTTTTTGAAAACGGAACTGTTGCTGTATCTTCGATAAAAAATCGGATGCCAAAACATAGCCTGCTATAAATAAATGACGTTGTCGTTCTTAGACCAGATTAACGCATAAACGATAAAGCAACTTTGCGTTGTGTCTGACTTAATCTATTAATTTTTATAATTTAGTGTGCCTTCTAAGTTTAGCTTACTATTTCTATAATGTTGCTTTTTTGTGACTTGAATAAAAAAGAGTTTCCAGGATAAATTGCAACTTTGAATGGGTAGCAAGGCAGATACCTTAATTCATTGTGTCATCTCGTTAACAAGGCACTAAAATCAACGACTGGCTTTAAGATATGTAATATTGAAAAGTGTTTGATGTGTGAATATCAGTGATCAGCGGGCGTAGTACTTGTTTCGATCATAATGAAGGGATGTATCTTGAAGTCCCATCCCTGTATGATAGCGCGCAATCATTAACTGAAGCGGAATAAGCAACGATGGCAATCAAATCTGATAAGTGGATAAGACGAATGGCGCAAGAACAAGGCATGATTTCGCCTTTTGAGCCAGGCCAGGTGCGTGAAGGTCAAGACGGTCGTATTATATCTTATGGTACTTCAAGCTATGGTTACGATGTTCGTTGTAGTAGTGAATTTAAAATTTTCACCAATGTCCATTCGGTGACAGTCGACCCTAAAAATTTCGATGAAAAAAGCTTTGTCGATATCGATAGTGATGTATGTATTATCCCACCAAACTCGTTTGCATTAGCGCGTACGGTTGAATATTTTAAAATACCTCGTAGTGTCTTAACGGTCTGTTTGGGCAAATCAACTTATGCGCGTTGCGGTATCATTGTTAATGTCACGCCGCTTGAACCAGAATGGGAAGGGCATGTCACCCTTGAATTTTCAAATACGACCAATCTACCCGCGAAAATTTACGCCAATGAAGGTGTCGCACAGATGTTATTTTTCGAATCAGATGAAGTCTGTGAAACAAGCTATCGGGATCGCGGTGGAAAATACCAAGGTCAAAAAGGCGTTACGCTACCTAAAACCTAAAACTCGCTACCTTGGAAATTTATTGTTTAGCTAGCTATCGTATTAGCTAATTATGCCCTAGATAAAAAGTCCTGAAGCAGGTTATCTCGTGTAAATAGTTGAGGCGTTATGATGGAGCAAGAAGGTGTCATCAAATATTCACTCGACTTTCAACGCAAGGGCGTATGTGCGAATAAGCAAACGTTGAGAGACATTAACGTTTGTCGTTCAGTGATGAAAAACAAAGGTTTGTTAGGCCAAGATGATGGTCGTTATGGCGGATATGGTTTTGGGAATATCTCAATTCGTGCGACTGAATCAAACAAGACGTTCTTAATTACGGGCTCTCAAACGGGTCATAAGCATTCATTATCGAATGCGAGCCTTTCCTGCATCACTCTCATTGATATTGAGCAGAACAGCCTATGTGCCCATGGTGAAGTAGAACCTTCCTCAGAAAGCATGACGCATGGGGTTTTATATCAGCAAAGTGATCAAATACAGGCGGTTGTTCATGTGCATTCACCGGATATTTGGCGTTATGCAGAGGCATTAAATTTAGCCTCAACTTCGAAAGATATACCATATGGAACACCTGAAATGGCATACGCTGTACAGCAGCTTTCTTCAGAGCTAATGTTAGGTAAAGCCGCGTTGCCGATGCTCTTTGTAATGAAAGGGCATGAAGATGGTATCGTTGCTGCTGGAAGCTCTTTAGTGCAATGTACCAATATATTACTTGATGCCTTACAACGATCGAAACAATTTGCTCAATCAAATGCTGGACTAATACATGAATAAACAGAAATTCCAAAAAAAGCTTCAATCTTTAAGTGCATGGCGTGAACGCGCGTTTATATTGTCGCTCGCAGAACGAGCCTTACCCAATGCTATTTTATACATTACAAGCCTTGAAGCCGATGACAGTGATTATATGCCCTTGTCAGAGATTATTGAGGGTGTTTGGCAGCATCTTATTGTTGAGCCAAATGAAGAGCAGATTATTGCGTTACTGGATCACGTTATGGCATATGTTCCTGAAACAGAAAATAGTGAGCATTACGGTGCATTGCCAACAGCCGATTGTTTGAGTTTACTTGAGCAAGCGATGTTGGGCGGTTTAAATGAAGAAAAACGACGGGCTTTGGATGCAAGTCAAACGGCACTAACGACCGTACTTCAGTTTATTGATTTTTCTGAAGGTGACGATTTAAGTGAAAATCAACTCATTAAATTATATGACACTCATCCACTTGTTGAGCGTGAGTTTTCTTTTCAGGCTGAATTGAATGATATCTTACGCTCTGCTTCACACCCAGGTGAAGAATTAATCGCAGAGCTACGGACATTATCTCAAGATAGTGGTGTGAGTAATATTGGCATTAGCTTAAGCTGATTGGCGACGCGCTAATACTCTGAAAATTAGTGCTTGTCGCTATTTAGTGATTGTAGCTCTTAAGAAAAGAGATGAAGGCTCTATCTGCTTTTGAAGGGCTGACTAAAAAGCCTTGAATATACTCGCAGTTGTGTTGTTTCAAAAATTTCAGCTGCGCTTGGTCTTCAACGCCTTCCGCAATCACTTTTAAGTTTAAACTTTGTGCGAGCGAAATAATCGCGAGTGTAATGGCGGTATCATTGCCATCATGCAGCATATCATTGATAAAAGAGCGATCAATTTTAAGGTTGTCGACAGGTAACTTACTTAAGTAAGACAGAGAGGAATAACCCGTACCAAAGTCGTCAATTGAGATGCGTGAACCGAGTTGTTTGAGCGCATTCAGGGTTTGGATGCAGTGTTCCATTTCATTCATTAGGGCATTTTCCGTTACTTCAAAACATACAGCCTTGGCGGGCACTTGATACTGGTTTAAAAAAGCTTCTATTTGCGCCACTAAGCTAGTTTGTCTCAGGATTGCGGGGGATAGGTTTAAAGCTACCGAGAAATTATCTGTTAGTTCAGTACGAAAGCTAGTGATAAATTGGCAAACAGACTCCACCACAAATAAACTAATCGGAAGAATCAGACCTGTACTCTCGGCGATAGGAATGAATTCAACGGGGGATATCATGCCAAAATCGGGGTGATGCCAGCGTAATAAGGCTTCTGCCCCCACAATTTTATTAGAATTTAGTGCAACAACTGGTTGGTATTCCACATGTAGCTGGGTCTCTTTTAAGGCAAACCGCAATGCGCCGGCGAGCGTATGTCGCCTGGCGAGAATCGCATTGATTTTTTCCTCATAAAAATAGAAGGAATGTTTCCCCCGTTCTTTTGCTTGATACATGGCACTATCAGCAGCTTTCATTAACTCTTCTGAGGAGGACGCATCATCCGGGTAAATAGCGATCCCTATACTCGCAGACGTAGTAACTATGTGATCCATAATGTTAAATTCTTGTGAAACGGCAAGTACACATTTCTCTGCCACCATCGACAGGCTTTCTTTGGATTCAAATTCAGTGAGAATCACGACAAATTCATCACCACCTAGTCGAGCAAGTGTATCGCTTTGTCTTAGGGCGTTACTTAAATTATTACTGACTTTAACGAGTAAGATGTCGCCAGCACTGTGACCTAAAAAGTCATTAATATCTTTAAAATTATCGAGATCGATAAACATGATGGCGAGATTTTTCTGGTCACGGCTTACTTTTGCAATCGCTTGATCGAGCCGATCAAGACAGAGAGTGCGATTAGGGAGATCCGTGAGCGAGTCGTAGTTAGCGAGGAGATGCATCTTCGTAATGGCTTGATTACGCTCTACCAATCGTTGCTCCATGGCTTCGAGCATGCGATTAAATGAATGGCTCAGGCTACCAATATCATCTTCACTGGTTACGGGGACGCGGAAATTATAGTTTTCTTCGTTGCAAAGTTGTTGTGTTGCTTCTTTGAGGTCTGTAATGGGGCGAGAAATATAAGTTTGTAAGCGACCTGCTAAAAAGAAGCTAAAACCAATTGATAACAGTGTAAATATCAAAGCCAAGTAAGCGAATCGGTTAACGCCTTGATTGAAATCGGTCGTTGATACTTTAAAGATCACTAAACCGATAGATTCACCCGAAATATCATAAATAACTTGAGTCACCCAAAGCCACTTGTCTTGCCAAACGGGTCCTTTTAAGCGGCAATCGCTTGTATCGGTGAGCAAACCACCACCATTGTCAGCTTGAATTATCTGTGCCGGCTCTCGATCACATATTGCACTGGTGTGGGCGCTGGGAATAAGCACGTCATCGAGTATACGTATTAAGTCATCATGAAAATTAAGTGCAACGGGAACCTGACTGTAACTTGCAACTAGTTTAGCTTCCTGCTCAATATCCTCAATCAGGTTGCTGCGTGCCTCGTTATAATAAGTGAGGGTAATACCTGTAAAGCCGAGAATTAGCGCAGTCGATGTGACTAAAGTGATAATCAGGGTAAGTTTGTTCTTTATCGATAATTGTTGAAACATAATCAAGTCACTTTACGATACGGGCATAACGATAGAGTTGGGTACTGACTTGAAACCCCGCGCTATCTAAAGCATGTTTATTGAGTTCAAAGGCCATGTATTCATTACTTTCATAAAAATTGATATGGATGCCTTGTTGTCCATAGCCATCTTGGGCGCTAATGGTCAGTATGCCTCTTTGATGAGCGCTTTTTAGTATGTGTGAAATCGACTCTATCGATGAGGCGGTAATATAAACCAAGTCGCAAGCGTTTAGATCTGTGCTATTAACATTCTGGATATCGACCGGCTTTCCTTTGATTCGCTTGTCGGTAAAAATAGTTTTGAATTGCTGTTCCAGTTTTTTTGAGTAATGGATACAAAGTCTAAATGTTGCATTATTTTTCTTATGTTTATTTTTTGGCCATTTTATAAGGTGAGTAAAATTTTTGATTAACGCAGCCTGAACACTGACGGAGTTGGTTGATATTTTGTTATTCTTAGGGGCTGCAAGCGCGCTGGCCCAATATGAGAGCAGCAATAGACAGAGCACACTGAAGACACTCATACGCCTTGGCTGAAGTTTTATTTTCCAAATAAGGCCATCCATCCTGTGATGTCTCAATTTAGTCATTCCCTTTTCAGCTATTTTTTGGAGTACTTTCAATCCTAAGCCGCGCTATATAACTTGGTCTTCGATGAAATCAAAAAACTTATTTACTTGTTTTGGCATGGCTTGGATATCCTCTAGGACTGATTGTCGGGTAAAAGAATAAAGCAGGATTCTTGCGGATATCGGAAGTAAAAACGCCTGGTGTGTTGTATTAAATGGATAGTGGCGGTTTGAGAGTCCCAGTTTAATGTTCTTTGGTCACTATCCTGACTACCTTCTTTCGAGGCCGCTAGGGCGAGCCCTAAAAGCCAATTTTCTCCTAAGTTCTGAGAACTTTGCAGGCTACTATGATAATAGTCATTCGCGCCTGCGCTGAGTTTTGATTGGGGTGGCGCAACGCCGGGCCGCCAGGTCTGATAAGCCACTGCAGAATGAAATGCATCACTACCATAAAGAGTCGAACTGGGGCCTCGTACCACTTCAATTTGCTGAAGCGTGGCGAGTTCAAGGTTATCTAATGAAAATACGTCGGTATCATATACAAAGCTATTGATAGGAATGCCATCGAGTAGGGCAGCTTTACCTTTGACAAAGTCATTACCATAACCTCTAACCTGAATAGAATTACCACCAGTGGGAATGGGGAGCACTATAACTCCAGGTAGATTTTGGAAAGCGTCGGATGTTCGACGAGCCCCCCGTTGTTCCCCGTCTTTACGGTGAATGACGCTGACGCTACTAGGGCTGGTAAGTATTGACTCAGAAAAGCGGGAGGCTGAGGTGATTTGAACTTTCAGAAGCTGTTCAATATTCATTGCCCATAACGTTTCAGTATTGGGCTTTTCCTGAGCGTGTATAAGAGAGGTGAGCGTCCCGTATAAACAGGCTGTCACGGCTATATTTTTGCTGTTCATCACGAAAATATTACGCCTCCAAATTAGCCTGTAAAATACAGTTAATCGAGCATCATCCTAATGTGTATTTAATTTTAGTTGTCTTCTGACAATTCACAAGTAAGGAGGATCAGGTGGTGTGAAAATATAATGCTTGTTGAAAATTTTCTTACTGCAGGTGCTGAGTAGGGGAGCTTTTTAATTCTAAATCAGGGATTTATGCATAGTTTGGATATGTTTATGAAATTTTAATGGCAATTTTCATAAAACGGGATTATTATCCCGTTTTATGAATGGAAGCAAAAATTCAATTATTTCAAAAGCAGTGTTGAGAATCCTCAAACCGCTTATTCGTGTGTTAATTAAACACGACGTTTCGCACAGTGAGTTCTCTGAACTTGCAAAGCAGGCTTATGTGGATGTCGCATATAAGCACTACTCAATACCTAAGCGTAAAATGACCTACGCCCGCGTAGCAGTACTAACGGGCTTAAGTCGTAAAGAAGTGGTTCGTTTGTCGAGTGATTCTCATGGGCATAGCCCGCAGCCTAAAATTACGCATAACCGTGCATCTCGTGTGATCACGGGCTGGTTAAATGATGCTGACTTTTTAGATGAGCAGCAGCAGCCAAAAATACTTCCTCTAAAACTTCAAACTGATGATTGTTCAAATAGCCATTTTAGTTTTACACAGCTAGTTGAACGTTATAGCGGTGATATATCGGTTGGTGCCATTCTGGATGAGTTACAGCGTACGGGGGTTGTTAGTCGCCTTGAGCAGGGGCAAGTGCGTTTAGAATGCTTGGGATATGTGCCGCAAACAGATGAATTGGAGAAACTAGAAATTTTATCGCTTTGTAGCCGTAATTTATTGCTAAGCGGTGTCCATAATATTGAAAAAGGAGAAGGGGAAGAACCCATGTTTCAGAGGCAGTTGAGTCATCAGCTGCCCGAAGCGTTGATTCAAGAATTTAAAACATTCAGCCAAAAAAAATCGCTCGATTTATTGCTGGAATTTAATCGATGGATGGGAGATGAAAATAAGCAGTACGAAATGAAGCGAAACACGCCCGATGACGTAGCTAGGCACGATGATGTTACTAAGCGAGTTGGTATAGGGATTTATTATTTTGAAGAAGATGATACTAAATAGGGAAAATAGGGATATAAAATGAAGAGTGGAAAATATTTGAATGTGGTAGGGCACGTGTTGATCGCAGCACTGATCTCGTTATTGATTGCTTGTGGAAGCAGTAATAATGAAGTAGCAAGTAATAATAGTGGTGGTGAGTTAATCGGAACAGGATTTATAGGCACCTCAGCAACTGGCGCACCCATTGCTCAAGCGGATATCAGCATCAGAGATATTAACGGCGCAACCGTCACCACTACGACGAATGCAAACGGTGAATTTAATAGTGAGAAACTCGCGGGTGATGGGCCATTCTTACTCAGGGTGACACAAAGTAATGGGGAGTACTTATATAGTATTGGCCATAAAAGAGTTGCTGGTGATGAGTTATTAAGGGTCAATATCCACCCTTATACCGACTTGATTGTTCGTAACTGGTTTGAGCAGCAAGGCGAAGATATTAGCAGTCAATTTGAATCAGTGGGTGCGCTGTCTGAATTGCCTGATTTAGCTGATATAAATGAAATAAAGGATGAAGTGACGGCGATTGTCGCGCAAGTGTTAGTCGATAATAATGTCTCGTTAGACTTTGATTTTATCTCCAGTGCTTTTGATGCTAACCATATCGGGTTTGATGCCTTCTTGGATAACAGTCAGGTCATTATTAGTAACACCTTGGTAAACATCACGGTTAACCAGACAGTGACTAATGTTCAAAATATTATTGTTAATAATATTCACTTATCGACTGATTTTACTGACAGCAGTAATATAGCCCCTACGGTACCTACAGATGTGCGTGCCTTAGTTGCAAGCCAGAGTGAAGTAGCGGTTATTTGGCAAGCATCAAGCGATGATATTGGCGTCGCAAGTTACAAAATTTACCGCAATGGCGAGTTAATCGGTGAAACGGCATTTTCTTCTTTTATTGATAGCGGTCTAGATTCGTCAACCACTTACAGCTACGAAGTTGAAGCGGTTGATAGTAAAGGTCTGAGCTCAGGTAGAAGCATAGCCACCTTAGATATCACTTTAGAGGTAATCGATACGATTGCTCCACCTTTAGCAGAAAATTTGAGTGTCATTGAGGTCGATGACGTACTTGAACTGTCTTGGAATCAAACTGCAATTGATGAAGTGGCGGGCTTTAAAGTATTACGCGGTGCAGCCGGAGGTGTAACTGAAGAGCTTGCAGTAGTAACGGCCACACAATTCACTGACTTTAATATTATGTCAGCGATTAACTACTGCTATAAAATAATCACCTTTGATGCCGCGGATAATGAGTCTGCCGCCACGGACGAGTCGTGTTTCACAACAGCGGGGGGATCAGCCTCAATGTCTGCGATAACGCTATCGGCCAATACGTATGAAGTAGATGAGTCTTCAGCCTCCATTGCGATCTCGGTTAACCGCGTGGGTGATAGCTCTGAGGCAATTAGTGTTGATTATGTGGTTTCAGGCATAAGTGCTACGGCAGAAAGTGACTTTTCATCAGTAGAAGGCACGCTCACTTGGCAAGCAACTGACATATCGGCTAAAACGATTTCTGTACAAATCATTCAAGATAATGTGGTCGAAAGTAATGAAACGGTAAATATAGAGCTCTCAAACCCGTCTGTAAATAGTACTCTGGGTGATTATTCAGACGCTATTTTGACGATTCATGAAGCAGCCCCTGTGGCATGTGTTGAGCTGGCTGAGACGGATATTACCGTTGATACAACCTTGGCATTACCTTGCTACGAAGTGAATAGCAATATTAGTGTGAGTGATGCCGCTACCTTAACCATTCAGCCTGGTGTTCAGTTGAAGTTTGCCGCAGGCGTAGGGTTAACAGTGGATGATGATGGCGTGTTAAGTGCGATTGGAACCGTCGCGTCTCCAATTTTATTTACCGGTGAATTAGCTGCGCCAGGTTACTGGGATGGTATCGAAATTAGATCGATTGCAACGAGCACTTTAGACTATACGGTTGTTGAATACGGTGGCCACAGTAGTTCGTATAATGAAGCCAATATTGGATTATCGTTTGATGGTAAGGCGAGTATCGAAAATTCGATTATTCGTTACAGTGAAAATTATGGTATTGCTTTAGATGATGGCGAAACTCTCGTGGCATTTAACAATAATACGCTAACGCTTAATGAAAAATCTCCGGTATATATCAATGCGAATGCCGTGGGCATGCTGGGGTCTGATAGTCATTATGCCGGTAATACTGACGACTTTATTAAAATAGTGGGTGACGTCAATGATAACCAGACATGGCAATTACTGGATGTTGACTACCACATGCCAACTTCTCGAATAGCGGTTACAGCTAGACTTACGATTGAGCCAGGGGTAACGCTTATCTTTCCAGCCAATACCCAATTAGCGATTGACGGAAGTGGCACCTTAAAAGCAATTGGAACCGAACTACAGCCAATTACCTTTACAGGTATAGAGCAATCAGCTGGTTATTGGACTGGTATTCAGTTCACCTTCAATAACAATGCAAATGAAATGGATCATACCATTGTTGAATACGGTGGTGGGCCTGGTGGTAACGTGGATGCGAATGTAGGGGTGTTCGGTGTAGATGGTCGTTTAACGATGAGGAACTCGATACTACGACATAGCGGAAAATATGGTTTTGAGTTTTACTATGGTATTGACCTGACAATGGACAATATTACTTCCACAAGTAATGTTCAGCCGGGGTCTATCTATTTTAGAGACATTAGTCAGTTGGGCAGTAATGGAAATTATACAGGTAACAGCGATGACCGTATCGTTGCTGCATACTCATCATCTGCCACCATTAATACTGATCAACGAGTCAAAAATGTTGGTATTCCTTATTACGTGCCTTACACAAGCTCGATAAATGTATATTCAGCATTAAGTTTTGAGCCTGGAGTAGAAATGCAGCTTGGTTCAGGTGCTGGTTTTAATATTGACCGTAATGCATCATTTGCAGCACAAGGTACCGCCGAAGAACCCATTATTTTAACCGGTGCACAGAAAGAAAAAGGTTATTGGAGCGGTATTCAATACACCTTCTCTGATAGTGAAGCCAATATCATTGATCATGCCATTATTGAGTATGCTGGTGATACCAGTGGTAATACGCAAGCATTAGTTGGTTTTTTCGCGACACCTACGCATGGCCAAATCACGAATACCATTTTAAGAGGAAGCTCTACTAATGGTATTTGGTTAGATTCAGCTACAACCGGTGATTTCACCACAGGCAATATCTTTGAAGACATAGACGGTGAGAATATTTTTATTGATCCATAAGTGAATAAAATTTAATCCCTTACAAACGCACTAACATAGGTGCGCTTTAGATCAGCCTTGTCGTAATTATTTCTCACGAGTTAATTTACGGCAAGGCTGTTTTTGTTTAGGCCTATTTGTGGGAATATGGCTCAATAAATTCTTTTTGTAAAAAGCCCTTAACCAACAACTTACCTTCTTACCCATTCGGATTTCACTTTATGATGAAACAATTTCTTGCCGGCCAATCTAGTTTACTAATGTTGCTTGTCACTTTATTGATTCCTGTCCAATCGCTAAAGGCAGAATTATTCTGGACCTATGAAAAAGACGGCCAGAAAGGGTATCTAATGGGTTCGGTACATTTTGCAAATCAAAGCTTTTATCCATTAGATAAAAAAATACTGGATGCTTATGGGCGTTCATCGGTTTTAGTGGTTGAAGTTGACGAAGAAACCGTATCTGAAGATGAGCGTCAGCGATTAATCGCAGAAAATGGCTTTTACGCGAATAATCAAACCATGAAGGACCATTTGAGTCCTAAAACGCTGAGTATTATCGAGAGTTTATTGAAAGAGTTTGGTATTCCTTTAGAAGCCGTTAAAAATTATCAGCCGGGTTTATTGGCGATTACCATTACAGCTTTACAGGCAGAAAAATTGGGCTACAAAGCAGATCAAGGTATTGATCAATATTTTATACAAAAAGCACGATATAAAAAGAAGATACGGCAAATAGAAGACTTTGCTTTCCAGATGGCGTTACTGACAAACCTTCCTGCGGATGATGAAATATTACAAGATAGCTTCAAGGATATGTCGGACTATAAAGCGACTTGGAGCGCTATGATGTCTGCTTGGAAGCGAGGTGATGGTGACGAGCTATATAAACAAGCAATAGGCGATCCGCTGAACGACTATCCTAAGCTTGCTGGCTTTTTTGATGTTTTATTCTTCGACCGGCACCCGCGTATGGCGAACAGCGCAAACCAGTGTGTGAAAAACCAGGAAATCTGCTTTATCGTTGTCGGTGCTGGGCACATGTTAGGTGAAAAAGGGATTGTGGCAGAACTCATACGCCAAGGTTACCGAGTGACTCAGCTTCAATCGAAATAGCATCAATTAGCAAAACTTCGTTGAAAATGTATACAGATAATATTTTGGCTTAAAGAGTGTTTTTAATGTGTTTTTTTAAAACGTATTAAAAATAGCAGCTATTATAATAAGCATGATTTTATGTTATCAGGAGTCACTATGAATCAGTCCGCAGACTCAACAGTTGGCCTAGCGAATATAAATTCAGATATCGATGCGGTTAAATTTATTGAACAGCGCCGTGAAATGCTTCGACGTATATTAAATTTGATGAATGCTGTGCAGCGTTTAACCTCAAGTTTAGAACTTTTGCTTGTGTCATCAGGAACTAATACCAAGATTGCGGATAAGACATTTGGATTGTTGGATTACCTTGATGATAAACAAAGGCATTTAACCTCTTCGAAAATAGAAATTCGACTTGATGCTTTAGATCATCGGGTTAGAGACCAGCTCAGTGAAATCTTATCTTCTCTTGATGACGATCATAAATCACCTGTTGCACTGACAGAAGGAAGTGATGATATCCAAGACCCTTTGGATATTGTTTCAGAGTTTCGTCGTAAAGTGCGCCTTTCAATGGCTTATCGCTTACTTTTAGTTGAACGAGGATCTGAAGTAAACCCTATTGAGCTAGATGTTGCGCCAGAATTAATTTCGAATACCGTTAGGCAGCTAGAGTACAAAGAAGCCTTTTATAAAGGCAAGCTGATTGACGATATGCAAGCTTTTGAGCAAGAAGTCACTCAGATGCTTCGGAATAAAAGCTTGTCTGAAAAAGTTCGGCTATTATTAAAAAATGCAGCGGAACAATTGAAGCAAGGGGTTGTATTTATTAAGCAAAATAAATCGATCGATATATTGCCTGACGTATTGGATGTCGCTGAGTTTTCAGAGATCAAAGATGATGAAGGCAATGACATTATTCATGACGAGCCGGTTGTAGAGGATACCGAAGTCGGCACTAGAGACTCGATGCAGGGCTTCTTTGGTACGCTGAATACTTGGTTGTCAGCGCCCAAACATGTTTCCTGGAAAGAAGCCAAACGCTTGAAAAAATAACGGTTATGTTGCGATTTTCTTCGCTCAGCCACAAGCTAAAATTTAGTGCGTAAAGTATTATAAATACGATACGAAGTGCTATAAACTCTTATCAATCACTACTGTTCTGATTCTTCGATAGGTTCTGGGTGATTCACCTGTCCAATGCTTAAAGGCCCGTGTAAAGGCGGCTGGCTCATTAAACCCTACTTTACGTGCAATTTGATTAATGGCTAGCTTGTGCTCACGTAGTAGTATTATCGAGAGGTCTTGCCGTAGTTTGTCTTTTATTTTTTGATAACTTGTTTCTTCTTCTTTTAATCGTCGGCGTAAATTTCGAGAGCTCATGTTGAAATTTCTAGCGACAACTTCGATGCTGGGAAATATTCCATTATCGGAGTCGCCAATCAAATTCATCACTTGCGTGGTCATCGCACTGTAAAACACCGGCTTACTTAGAAGGTCGGCAGGTGAATTCTTTAAGAAAACGTTTAACTCACGTTCATGTTGTTTTATAGGGAGTTCGAGGGACTGGGTGTCAAAGATGATACTGTTTCTTGTTTGATTGAAGTGACAATGACAAGGGTAAAGCAAACTGTACTCTTTAACATGAGCGGGAGCAGGGTAAGAGAAGTCGGCATATTTCAATGGAACCCGCTGACCCACTAACCAATTCGAAAACCGATGCCAAATCAGTAAAAAAAATTCAACTAAAAAATGGTCTGGGTCTAAAGATTCATCGATTAAACCAAAGGTTAATACGGCCTCTTTTTCTTTCTCTTCGAACGTTAAGGTAATGTCATTGCGCACATGGCGATAGAAATGGGTCCCTTGCACTAATGCATCTTTCAGATTTTTGCAGGTGATGGCTTGTTTCGCCATGATGGCGAACACACCTTGCTTACATGGGTGTTGGGTAAAACCCATAAATTCATCATCCATTTTGTGCCAAATTGTACGGATGAGTTTAGTGACTTTATCAGCTGAAACGCGCTGGTATTCATTCTTTAGAGAAGAATCATTAAAGCCTGCCTCAAGTAATAAACGCTTTGTATCATAGTTTAGTCTTTTAGCGCCTTGTAGTACGACACTTAGATAATAAGGTGAAATACTATCGTTTTTTGAGTGCATAGAGCTCTAGTCTGTGATTGAAAAGTGTCCGATTAAGATACTTATTATGCATATTCTTGCGTGATAATTAAATATTTTGTCCGTTAATGGTAATTAATTAGCCCATTAGGGCATTGCTCCTATTTGTTATTTACGCCAAGATCAACCTATTGAAATAACTTATTTAATGAATTGAAGATGTTTGTCATCAACGGAGAGTTTTGAGTGGATATTAAGGGTGTTCCAGCAGTGGTAACAGGTGGTGCTTCGGGTTTAGGCGAAGCAACGGCAAGATTTTTGGCAAGCAAAGGGGCTAAAGTAGCCTTGTTTGATGTGCAAATGGATAAAGCAGAAGTTGTTGCGAAGGAAATCGGCGGTATAGCGATTCATTGTGACGTCACGAATGCAGAGAGTGCTGAGCAAGCAATGGCTACAGCTCGTGAAGCGCATGGTGCCTGCGGTATTGCGGTTAACTGTGCCGGCATTGGTTCACCTGGTCGTATTTTGGGGCGCAAAGGGCCAATGTCATTAGATTTCTTTAGTAAAGTGATTCAAGTTAATTTGATTGGTTCATTTAACATACTTCGCTTAGCGGCAGCGGATATGCAAACCCGCGAACCCAACGTCGATGGTGAACGCGGCGTGATTATTTCAACGGCATCCGTTGCAGCTTTTGAAGGCCAAATCGGCCAAGCAGCTTACTCGGCATCTAAGGGTGGAATTGTTGCGATGACCTTACCTGCAGCACGTGAACTTGCTCAGTTTGGTGTACGTGTTTTAGCCATCGCCCCCGGTCTGTTTATGACCCCAATGATGGGTTCATTCTCTCAGGAAATACAAGACAGCCTAGCGGCCACCTTACCTTTCCCATCTCGCTTAGGAAAACCAGAAGAGTTTGGTCGCTTAGTGAAAGATATTGTTGAAAATCCTATTTTGAATGGTGAAGTGATACGCATCGATTCCGCACTAAGAATGGCACCTAAGTAAATAACTGAAACAAAAAAATTATTGATGCAATGCATTAGATTCAACCCGTAGATGCACCAAGTAGAGATTAGAGCATGAGTGAAAATTACGACGAAGAACTCGATATCTTTCGAGAGATGGTTAAAAAAGCACTACAAAAAGAAATTGCCCCTTTTCATGATGACTGGGAAAAAGCAGGGATTCTACCGCGTGAAATGTGGAATACCTTAGGGAATGCTGGTTTATTGTGTGTGGATTTGCCCCTTGAATTTGGTGGTAGTGGCGTGTCGTTTAAGTTTTCTCAGCTTATTCTTGAAGAAATTGCGCGTTTAGGGTTTGTGGGGCTCGCGGGGAGTGTTGCGATTCAGTCAGATATTGTGGCGCAGTATATCTTGCACATTGGCAGTGACGAGCAAAAACAGCAATGGTTGCCGGGTATGTGTACGGGTGAAGTTGTCACCGCGATTGCGATGACAGAACCCGGTGCGGGCAGTGATTTACAAGGTATGCGAACCTCTGCGATCGCAGAGGGAGATGAATTTGTTATCAATGGCTCTAAAACTTTTATTACCAATGGTGCCAATGCCGACATGGTGGTTGTCGCTGCGAAAACAGATCCAAAAGCAGGTGGAAAAGGCATTTCGCTATTCTTAGTTGACACGAAGCTAGCAGGCTTTAAAAAAGGCAAGGTGCTTGAGAAAATAGGGCAACATGCCGGGGATACTACAGAATTATTTTTTGAAGACCTACGTGTACCAGCCAGTGCGTTATTGGGTCAACTTAATCATGGTTTCTTTTATCTGATTCAGGAACTACCCAGAGAGCGTTTAGCAATTGGCACAACGGCTGTTGCTGCTGCAGAAGGAGCACTTGCTTGGACGGTTGAGTATGTAAATCAAAGAAAAGCATTTAGTAAACGACTGAGTGAGTTTCAAAATACCCGCTTTAAGTTAGCGGAGCTTAAGACTGAAATTGAAATTAATAAGGCGTATTTGAACCAGTGTGTGAGTCAATACGAAGCGGGAAAAATGGATGTTGCCACGGCCGCTATGGTGAAACTATCAACCACTGAAATGCAGTGTAAGGTGATGGATGAGTGCCTGCAGTTATTTGGTGGTTACGGTTATATGGCGGAATATCCGATTGCCAGAGCATTTGTTGATGCACGGGTACAGAAAATCTATGCGGGCACATCAGAAATAATGAAAGAAGTGATTGCGCGTGATGTGCTTGGGCATTGAAAATCCTGACCGCATGGTCTGGCACTTATGACTAAAATGTAGGGACTATTTAGTAGGGGAAATGATGGATTTATCATTAAACGAAGAACAAAGCATGATTCAAGATATGGCGCGTAAGTTTGCGATCACTGAATTAATGCCCGTCGCAGAGCAATTAGATAAAAAAAACGATCGTGAAACGTTGCTGACTAACCTTAAAAAATTGGCTGATCTTGGTTTTATGGGTATCAATATTGACGCAGCCTATGGCGGTACAGAAGCTGGAAGTGTCGCTTTTAGTTTAGCGATTACAGAGATTGCGCGCGGATGTGCATCTACGGCAGTGACCACCTCTGTTACGAATATGGTGGCAGAAGTCATTCAGGCCGTCGGCAATGCCGCACAAAAGGAAGCTTACCTACCCAAACTATGCAGTGGTGAGTTTTCAGCGGGTGCGTTTTGTTTAACGGAAGTGAGTGCAGGCTCTGACCCTTCTGCGATGAAAACAACCGCCACGAACGACGGCGATGCATGGGTATTAAATGGCACCAAGCAATTTATCACCAGTGCGGAGTACGCAGGTATATTTGTTGTGTGGGCGGTAACGGACAAAACACTACCAAAAGGTAAAGGCATTTCATGTTTTCTGGTTGAAGCAAACACGCCCGGTATGACCATCGGCAAAGCCGAACAGAAAATGGGTCAGCATGCCTCGGCGACCAACGAAGTTTTGTTCGATAACTGTCGAATACCGAAAGACGCACTCTTAGGCGAGTTAAATAAAGGTTATAGAGTAGCAGTGGGCGAGCTTGCTGGCGGGCGGATTGGTGTCGGGTCAATGGCATTAGGAATTGCGAGCGCAGCGATGGACTTTGCCCGAGACTATATTAAAGAGCGTAAACAATTTGGGCAGACCATTGCTGACTTTCAGGGAATTCAATGGATGTTGGCGGATACCTATACCGAACTGGAAGCCGCAAGGCTGTTGTTAATGAACGCGGCTTATGTGAAAGAGCAGGGGCAGCACTTTGGTAAACAGGCCTCAATGGCCAAACTTTATTCATCTGAAGTGGCGAATAAAGCATGTTATACCGCGTTGCAGCTAATGGGTGGGAATGGTTATATTGCTGATTACCCATTAGAACGCCACGCGCGCGATGTACGCGTAACCTCTATTTATGAAGGCTCAAGTGAGATTCAACGTATTATTATTGCTAAGCAGATTTTGAATGAAGCCACCTAGCTATATTTTTGAACTATACCAGCCTAACAGTAGGTTGGCGATGAACGAAGTGAATCCCAACAGGGGCATAGTATTGAGCTTTGTTGGGATTAGTTACACTCATCCCAACCTACCACTGGTCCCTTCTCGAAAACAAAAGAAGCTAAGTCCACGCCCATTCCATCGTTAGTTTTTCAGGCTTTTCAAAACCGCCGGTAAACGCTGGGTAGAGGCTCTTAATGTGCTTGGCAAACATCTCCGGTTTACGCATAGGCGTACCCGATTGCTTCATGATCGAGTTATCTCAAAATATGATAAATATGAAGGTTGTGGTGTTGATATAGCGGTGATAGATATGGCACTTTAATCCTAGGTGGTATGGATGACTAATGCGAAGTTATTGAAGGGGGGTTGATGATAATTTGTTTAACTCTTTTGATGACGTATAATCGCCGCGCCACAAGGTCTTCCATATAAATATAGGGGGCATTTACCGAACTTTAGCTGTAAATATAATAGGGGATTTATGATGCTTTGTTGTGATTTAGTCACACCCACACCCACACCCACACCCACACCCACACCCACACCTGAAAAAATAAACACTGATACAACAATTAAGAATGTAAGGGAGCTACTACTTTCTTTTGGTTACCTAAACAATTATCAAACTCTTTATTTCTCTACATTTTCAAATTATAGAAATAAGCGGCTAGCAATAAAGCAACATGCTGAAGGTTTTACTAGTTTCTTTGAAAAAACCGAACATGATCGAGAAAGGTCTTATGGTACGTGTTGGATGTCCGATTCAGGTAGGACCATAGGTGTTTGTAATGATGAAGAACGACCAAGCCTTGCGGAATTGTCTGATTCAAACTCTGCTTCCCGTAGAAAATTCAAACGTAAGGTTAGAAAACTTTGGACAGAGCTATTTCAATTGGATGATGATTTAATTTTTGAAACTGAAAACTATTCAATCATAAGTCGGTTATCTAAGAATATATTTGAACTTAGTACGAGAGAATTTAGAAATGAAGTTTATTACCCCGTCGCTTTTGTTAAAAATGGCGACCCAATAGGAGGCGCTTATTTACATATTTGGCAGAGCGGTATTTCTGAACAGCTTAAACTTCCTCGTGCCCCTTTAAATGAGGTTCCAATTAAGGAGTTCTATACGGGTGGGTGTTTATTCGGGAGTTCGTTATACGGGGTTGATCAGAATGGCTACAAACACTCGCTAACAAGCCCCCATTATGAAATTGATGACGACGTTTTCATTCAAAGTATTGAATGTCCTTTTACAAGTCATCCCGATGAACTTTTAACAATGCAGTCATTAGTTAATAAAGTTCCTTTAATGAAAGCGCTTGGTCATGAAAAAAAGATAATACTTCGATTTCATTTGCCGTTGTCTAATTATATTCTTTATGGCCTTAATTGGCTTTTGCTTGGAAAAATGAGCCACGGTGCGTTTGTAGAATATACCAACATCGTTAAAGCTAGGGCTATTGCGCAAACGGCTACCTTAAAGCAGTTTGGAGAAACGCATGATATCAACCTTATTATAAATACCAGTATAGATAATTTAGGTCTCTCTGAAGGTTCAGCAAAAACATTAGTATCAGATTTATTTATAAAACTGGGTCTAGAAGAGTCTTCTGATGAAGATGGTTTTAATAATATTGGCTCTGAAACATACTCTTTAGTTGTAAATAAAATTTGGACGTTCTTAATTAACCAGAATAGTGATGAGGGTGAAGTGTGGCGTCATGGTTTTGAAAAAATGCATTTAGGTGAAATAGACTTAGATTATAGTAACCTGCTTACCATTAACTTTATGGACTATAGTGCAAATTTAGCTTTAGCTGCACGTCAACATTCAGACCGTGAAGTTGCTTCTTTACTCCCCTCTCACGAGGGGCCAGTAACGCATTGGTACAAAAAGGTATTTGCAGAAAAGTATGGTCCCGTACTATGCATTCAATGGCTCTCACCCATTCAAATCAATATCGCTGATTTTAGGGACAGAGTTTTTTATCTAGAAAATTATGTTAAAGAGTTGTCTATGCTAATGGACAAAAAAGTGCCGTATTTAAGTTACTTACAAACAGCATCTGTCGCTTTAGACGCTGTCGAAATGGCTGGAAACATCGCTTTAGAATTACATGAAATTTTTTGCGAGCATGAAGCACAACTATATGAACAAGAAAAACTATCTATTATTTAGGAGCAAACATGAATAAATTTTTGCGTATTAAAATTATTATTCCAATTAATAATAGTTCTTATAATCAGGAGCTCAAAGACGTTGCGATGCAAGTAGCATCTCCTGATGTCGTAATTGAAGTTGATAATATAAAAGCTGGTAATGCATCTATTGAAAGTCGTTGGGACCGTATGACTAATGCTCCTTATGTTGTTGAAATGATTATTGCTGCCGAAAAAGAGGGTTTTGATGGTGTATTCGTTTCTGACTTTGACTTTTGTGGGGTAGAAGAAGCTCGAGAAGTCGTTAATATTCCAGTTATTGGTGGTTTTCGTGCGAGTGCATATACCGCAATGATGTTATCAGAGCGTTTTGCCATAATAACTATTCTTGATAGCGTGGTTGATTTGCAACAATCACATACACGTCTTTTTGGTATTGAGCCTAATTTTGCGACTATTATTTCGGTAGACCTGAGTGTGCATGAATTAACACAAAGAGATATTGTTATTGAAAGGGTGTTTGAGTGTAGCGTGCAAGCGATTGAAGAGCAGGGAGCTGATTCAATTATTTTAGGGTGTACCGGCTTTATGCATGTTGCTGCTCGTGTAGCAGAAAAGCTCAATGCAAAGTATAAAGTCAATATCCCAGTTATCGACCCAAATCATGCGGCAGTGAATTATTTAGAGCTTCTAATCAGGAATGGCCAGTCTGCAAGTGGTCTTACCTATGCGAACCCGCCAAACTTTAAAAGCTAGCAGTAATTGTGATAGGGCTCGTTATATTTTCTATTACCTAGAGAGCAGGTAAGAGATGTTGTAGGGGAGTGAATACTTTCCTACAACAATTAGGACTTTAAATTATATTATTATTCTTTCCAGGCCCAATCCATAGTCAGCTTCCCAGGCTTTTCAAAACCACCACTAAAGGCGGGGTATAGACTTTTAATATGGCCAGCAAACATATCAAACATCGCCGGCTTACGCATAGGTGCATCCGCTTGAATAGTGAAAATAGCCATTTCAAAAGAGCCACTCGCTTCAAATTTACTACTAATTGAAGGATTTGAAAGGGGTTCTCCATCAGGGGTCATACAGCAGACCATGTCAGGCCCTAATATATAAGTTGGCTTTTCAGCATCCCAATTAAACGCACCTAAAAACTCGTTTAGGTAGGGGAGTTCGATGATACTATTCGCCATTTCAACTTCTACAATTCCTCCATCCAAGGCACCAACAGACTCTTCTTTTATGGCAACCACTTTGCCTGTCCCTAGATAACTGTATTTCTTGCCGGATGCTGTGAGTACCTCGGTAACACTGTCAATCGGAGTCAAAGAGTTTAAAGCTTCACCTAAATTTTCAGCCAGTCGTAGAGAACCTCCGATTGCTGTCACATCGGCGCCTTTACCTTCATTTAGTTTTTTGCCACTAAATGCCCACAGAGCAACGGCTCCGGCATTATATTTTGTAAAATTAGGATTAGTAGTGAGTACTTTTCCAGCCCAGTCTTCGACTTGTTCTGCATCGTAACCGTCGGGGCAAGTTTCTATAGGGTTTCCTTCAACTCCTACGGCGGAAAGCACAGCAGGTGTAGCCGGAACGCCGACCTGTGCATAGGTTGTAGATGGTAAGGTCGGCACGGCCCTGCCGGCACCATTAGCATCGACTAAAGGAATATTATTTTGAGCCGAGACTAACATAGGTATTACACTATTGGCTGCTCCTACCTCAACTGCGGCAACATAGTTAAGCTTGCCGTACTGTTTTTCGACAGCATCAAAAGCTGCACTTGGGGCTGTGTCGAAGGTGATACCAGCAGAGTGTTGTGGTGAACCCATGCCAGCAGCAATAGCTACACCGGCATCATCGGGAACCTCATGCATATCGACTACCTCGATGGCATCCGTATGTTTAAATATATTGTCAATAATCGTAGGGGTGATTGATAGAGGGCCGCCGCCGCCGCTGCCTAAAAAACAGGCACCTTTGGCAATTTTTTCTACTGCTTCTCTGTCTAATTTTCGCATTCTTATTATTCCTTATCTATGGCTATTTTTAAGGATGGTCTACTATTATTGGTGTCAAAACAGAATAAAATTTCAACCACCCGTTATATTTATAGCAGATAGAGAAAGAGCCGGAGAAAAGAATGACTTCAAGTACAAATAAAAAAATTATGGTAATCATTCCAATTGTGACTACTCAGGTGTTAGAGGATGTGAAAAAGGAAGTAGGTCATGTGCTTGCGCCAGATTTTACCGCAGAATACGCCAACGTTAAGCAAGGCACATGTTTTATTGAAAGCCGTTACGCTGAGTTTTTAAATACAGCTGATATTATTCGGTTATCCAAAGAGGCAGAAAAAAATGGTTTTGATGGTATCTATATCGATTGTTTTGGTTCTCCCGGAGTTTCAATTGTACGAGAACTCGTTGATATCCCTGTTGTAGGAGGGTTTGATGGTCCAGTATTAATGGCTTCTGCTATAGCTCAAAAATTTTCTATTGTAACGGTTGTACCAAGTGTGGATTCAATGCTTGAGTCAGAAGCTCGGGACTTAGGTATAACGGATAACCTAGTATCAATAAGGAATGTTGATATGCCAGTAAAGGATTTGAACGATAAGAAAAAGCTAACCGAACATTTGCTGGAACAAAGCAAGCAAGCAATAGAGGTTGACGGGGCTGAAGCTATCGTACTTGGGTGTACAGGGATGGTTGATGTAGTAGAAGCTGTCGCGGAGGGTTTAAAAGCTATGAAGTTGCCAGCACCTGTGATTGATCCGAGTTATGCGGCTATTTGTTTGTTGCAATCATTGGTTCGATGCGGTCTTTCACAGAGTCGATTGACTTACTATAAGTCTGATGCAAAGTTTGTTACTAGTCCTGATCAATGTTCGATATAAAAGGACTTCTAAAGTTGTTAGCACAGCCCTGATAGATGTCTGGGCTGTGCTATATACTAAAGCTTGTAGCTGGCTTCTAGCATAAAACTACGACTTAGTGTCGGGAAGTCCGATGACACGGTGAAGTTAGGCGAGTTATCAAGCGCTGAGTCATAATAGTTTTTATCTAGCAGATTATATATTGATGCCTTTACTTCAAGGTTGTTATTAAAGTCTTGCCAGTTAACGGCTAAGTCAACAGTAAAGGTACTAGGAACATCTGAACGCGTATCTGTTGAAATACGTCCCAAGCTACTTCGGTACTGCAAGCCAAGATAAGTATTTAAAGTTTTTGAGTGTCGGTAATTGTATGCAGCATTGGCTTGATGTAACGGAATATCCGGTGCACGACTATCATTTTCTTTGTTAACGGGGTATTGATAGGTGTAGTTTAGATCAAAGCTAGAGCCGTTTCGGAGTCGTGAGTCAATATCTATTTCTATGCCTGTTGTCTCAAGCTTGCCTGCGTTGCTTGAAACATTGCCAACATATTTGATTATATCTTTTATGTTATTTTTAAACGTCGTGACGCGAATATTCGTACGCTTATTAACTTGTGAGTCTAAGCTCAGTTCAAAGGTTTCAATTTCTTCAGGGTTGAGGTTTGGATTTCCAGTAATAGCGGGGTTATTAATATTGTATAACTCTCCAAAGTTAGGTGCTCTAAATGCTTGCCCGTATACTGCAGTAAGAACGAAATTATCTGTGAGTTCCCAGGTTAAACTTGAACGAGGGTTAAAGGAATGGCCAAAATCACTATAGTTGTCTCGTCTAGCGCCTAAAATTAAGCGAAGCTCTTGACTAATATCCCAAATGTCTTGAATGTAAATAGCACTGAGGTCTCGGCGATGGCTATCATTCCAGTTCCATTTACCAGAAACATCAGTAAATATGGGCTCGGGTGTAAAATTTATAGGGTCAAAGTTAGTGAAGTGCTGAACGTCAAACTGTGTTTGATGTTCAAATGTGGCACCAAATAAAAGCTTATGTCCCGAGTTAAGTGAATGCTCAAGTTGAATTTCACCACCCGCTTTTTCATTTTTAACGGTAGGGCTACCTAAAACGCCATTTGGAAATGCCCCACCTCCAAACCCTTCTGAAAGTATTTCCCAAAAATTATTCGCTTCAAAATGATCATGATAGAGCTTTGTTGTGATAGAAAATTGTTCCGTGATATTTCTTGAATAAGTGAGTTCAAAAAAATACTCTTTGTAATCTTGTTTAGATTCGTCATTAAGTGTACTGCCTATGCCAATAAAAGGCCCGCTTGTACGATCAAGGTATTTTCCCTGTAGGTTATAGTTTCCAGAACTAATGTTAAAACCAATATCATATCGCTCTTGCCAACTGAGTGTTTTCCCTGAATCACCAGGACCATCAGAGGCGACCTGCTTTTCAATACCATTAGTATCGAGCATGTTAAAGTTGAAGGCATATTTGATGAGGCCAGCAGTATTCCCAGTTTGAATGTTCAATTTTTTTGTTTGATTACTACCCGCGCCTAAAGTTATTTTTGTGCCGTTAATATCCTCTGATGACTTAGTGACAAGGTTAATAATAGCGACAAAAGCATTCGCACCGTAAAGTGCAGAGCCAGGGCCTCTCACAATTTCTACTTGTTTAATCTCATCAACTTGAAAATCACCATAGGCCCAAGTGGCGCCACCATTAACTAAGTTGTTATTGATTGAGTGACCATTAATTAAGAACAACACTTTTTCAGAGCTTTCTGTTTTCACACCTCGTACTGAAATGGTTGGAATACCTATGCTTGATGTTTGTATATCTATACCGGGGATACGTTTTAATGCATCCATCAAGTTTCTAGCACCCATGTTCTTTAAGTCGACAGCTGTAATCACCGAGATCGTAGCGCCACTTTTTTTAATACTCTCAAGAGTTTTAGTCGCTATTGATACAAAGGTCTCCTCTTGGAGCCAAAGAATTTCTTCTTGAAGTGCTGACAGAGACTCATTTTCAAATGATTGTTCTGAAGCTGTAACGAAAGCGGTATTAGTCGCAATGAAGGCTAATGGTAAAAGGCTCTTAAAGCCGTTCTTAATGCTACTCTTCACTGCTATATAATTTGAACTTAGCATTATAATTCTCTTTTATTATTCTTAATCATAGGGGGAATGTCATCTACTCAACAAGTGTAGTCAAAAGTGAACAAATATGGAGGGTATAAGCATAAAATTTTTGCCCTCAATAAATGTGGCCCCTTGAAGAAAGCGAGATCTATAATTTTATTAGTCAATTAATTATATAACGTCTAGTTATAAACTGCAGGTTACTTATTCTGTTATCGGCTGATAGACTTCGGCTCTTAAATTTTTAGTCTAAGGAAAGAGCTATGCAAAAAGCTTTAACGAATACTTTAATTATTTCAAGCAATGAAAGTACTAAGTTTTATCGCACTGGATTAAACAATGTTGGGAAAAGAAGTGTTTTAATTGGTATGAGTCCAGGAAATGGCTACTTTACAGAGCAGAATATGGTCGATATTTTGCGCGGAATTAGCCAAAGATCTCCCAAAATTTACCTAGTAGTCCCTGATGAACCACATATTCATAACTATATGGGTATTGGTTACTCTTTTGAAAAAGCGAAGAAAAAAGCAAAGAAAGATAATAATCAAACAAATAATCGTCTATTTAGAGCGATTGAAGTATTAAAAAATGATTTAAGCATGACTAATCTCTCAGTAATTAACTGGTCAGAAGATGTAGAAATAAATGAAACGTATTTACATAACTACAATTTGATTCTAGAAGAATACACCGTTAATTCTGATTTTAAACATTGTGTAAATACCCTTACTTATCAGTATCTAGAGTCGAGATTAGCTTCGCGTTCAGTCTTGAATATATCAGTTACTGAAGGGGTGAAATATTATCTGAAGGAGTTGGCATTATTCACGGCTATGCCTTCAATATTGGGTGATGAACCATTGGTCGCTTATTATAAAAAATGGGGCAATGGCTTAGAGTATATTGAGCAACTGTTTAAAAATTTTTCAGATAACTTCGGGATGATTCAATACGAGTTACAACCTGTACATACTCAAATTTTAGTTAATGCATAATGGAGAAAATAATAATGGATACACAAAAAAAAATATTAGTAATTATTCCTGTCGTTGCGACTAAATTTAATGCTGCAATCAAGAAAGAAGTGGAAAAAGTGCTTGCGCCTGATTTTGTAGCTGAATATAAAAATGTAAAGGAAGGTACTTGTTTCATTGAAAGCCGTTATGCAGAATATTTAAACACTGCAGACATTATTAGCTTGTCCCAAGATGCCGAGAAAAATGGTTTTGATGGTGTCTTTGTAGATTGTGCAGGTTCACCAGGCGTTTCTATCGCTAGAGAGCTAGTTGATATTCCTGTGGTGGGTGGCTTTGATGGTGCGGCGCTAATGGCACTATCCGTTGCGCACAAATTTTCGATTGTAACTGTCTTGCCAAATGTAATAGCAATGCTTGAATCAGAAGCTAGAGATTTGGGCATTACAGATAACCTTGCTTCAATTAGGCATGTGGATATGCCTGTTCAGGATTTAACTGATCAGGATAAGCTTATTGAGCACCTTCTTATTCAAAGCATAAAAGCGATTAAAGAAGACGGAGCGGAGGCCATAATATTAGGGTGTACTGCGATGGTGGGAGTCGTTGATGTCGTTGCAAAAGGATTACAAGAGGCTAATCTATCTGTTCCCGTAATAGACCCAACATATGCTGCTATATGCTCCCTTCAGTCTTTGATAAGGTGTGGCGTCTCACAAAGCCGTTTGACCTACCATCGATCTGGTGCCAAGTTGGTAACTGATTCAAGACAATGTCAAGTATGAAGGTTAAGAATAAAACCCCTTTCTAAAAGTAGGGCGTATTAGTTAATGGCTTGTCTGTATGTCTACTTTATATGTGTAGGCATTAAGCAAGATAGCACTTGCCCGCTTTGTACTTGAAGATATAATTGGCTTCCGAACATTTTCCCTTTAATTCAGGTCGATTTATGTCACAAATAAATATTCATCAGGACATGCAGCAGTCTGCTGCTTGCACCAAGTTTATGCTTGCGGGTATGAATACAGTATTTAAATACGACAGAGGGTTTGTAAACGGTGTGGTCTAAGCAAGGAGAAATGGTATGGCGACGTTTTCGACGCGTACCGGAAAGCGCTTTACCCAGAGATAGGCGGTCGTGGGTGTTGGATGCGGGGTCCCTCACGAAGCGTTTAGTGAAAGCGTCTCAGGGTGATTTTTCTGTACGGGTGACTTTTCAAGGCTGGGGATACCCATCACGAGACGAAATGAAAGTACTGAAGATACCCGTTCGACAAAAAGCACTCATTCGTGAAGTGGAATTACTATGCTTTGGTGACGTCTGGGTGACCGCAAGAAGCGTGATTCCTAATTCAACCCTATCAGGAGCTGAAAAGCAGCTACAATTTATGGGTAATCGGCCTTTAGGTGCTTTTTTGTTTAAATCCAGAACCATGCACCGAAAGCCGCTTGAAATTTCAATGCCGATCTCGAAGCACCTGAAAGGTATTTATGGTCGTCGTTCGGTATTTTTATTACATGACAAACCACTACTGGTGAGTGAATTATTTATGCCTCGAGTGTTTGAAGCAATGTTGAAGAATAAAACGCCGCAATAGGTGTTAATAATTGGGTTGGTTTTCATTTCAAAATTTGAGTAAACAGGGAAAGAGAGAGCACTTGTGATTAAAGTTTTTAATTCGAATATCAATAACTACTTAAAACTCGCCCGAGTAGATAAACCGGTCGGCATTTTTTTAGTTTTATGGCCTACACTTTGGGCTTTGTGGCTGGCCGCTGAAGGGATACCTTCGCTTGATGTGCTGGCTATTTTTGTTGCCGGTGTCGTGTTAATGCGTTCAGCAGGTTGTGTGATTAATGACTTTGCCGATAGAAATATTGACGGCGACGTTGAGCGCACCAAAGATCGGCCTTTAGTTACGGGTGATATAACGGCTAAAAATGCGCTGATTTTCTTTGTGTCACTGTGTCTCATTGCTTTTTTACTGGTACTACAAACAAATGAACTCACGATTTATCTTTCGTTTGGTGCGGTCGCGCTAGCAGCCGCTTATCCTTTTATGAAGCGCTATACCTACTTGCCGCAAGTTGTCTTGGGGGCGGCATTTGCCTGGGCTGTGCCGATGGCTTATGCGGCACAAATAAATGAGCTACCGACGGTTATTTGGCTCATTTATACCGCGACGGTTTTATGGACGGTGGCTTACGACACGATGTACGCGATGGTAGATAGGGAAGATGATTTAAAAATAGGCGTAAAATCAACCGCAATATTATTTGGGCAGGCTGACCGTGGCATTATCGCTTTTTTACAGATATTGGTTATCTTGACCTTTTGTATGATTGGCGACCAGCTGAAGTTAGGCCAGTTTTACTTTCTCGGAGTGGTGAGTGCATCCATCCTCTTTATTTATCAACAACATCTGATTCGACTACGTTATCGCGAGGAATGCTTTAAAGCATTTTTAAATAACAATTGGGTCGGGTTCGTCATGTTTGTTGGGCTCGCTTTAGATTACGCGGTGAAATAACGATCACCGGACTAGATGCGGTTTTTGCACGGCCTCTGTTATGTAAATAACGCGTCATTCCGGCGTATTTTTCGGCCGGAATCCATTTCCACTGTCGTTATATTGCCTTACCGTAGTCTTTCTGGCGTACTACTAGCACCTATCTCCATATTGATGTTCCCGACACCTGATTTTTCATTGACCCAAAAAGCGACTGCGCCGCACACCGCTGCTGGTAATGCCAAGAAGTTTAGCAGGGGAAAAAGGGTGGCTCCAAAGGTTATCATGCCAAACCCTAGTGCGGTAAATCGGTGGGCCGATAGATAACTTCTCATCTCAGGAAAACTCATTTTGTGATTATCGGCAGGGTAGTCAATATACTGAATAGCCATCATCCAGCCTGAGAATATGATCCAGCCAAGTGCGGCAAAAACATTTAAACCGGGAATAAGTCCAAGAATCAAAAGGCCTAATACACGAGGTAAATAGTAGAGGATTTTTTGTAATTCACGTTTAACGGTACTTGGGATGAGCCTGGCGAGTTCCTTCCAGGAAAATTCGACTTCATTGTCTTTTCCTGTGAGATGCTTTTCGGTCATTTCGGCAAGATAGCCATAAAAAGGGGCGCCGATCAGATTCGCGGCGGCGATAAAACCGTAAAATAGGGTCATCAATATCACGACTAAATAAACACCCCAAAACAGCCATTCTAGAAAGCCTAACCATTCAGGCATCCAACTTAATAACGAGGTCATCCAGCCAGAAAATAAGCTCTTTGCCCAAAGAATTAATAAGGTAAATAATCCGACATTGACGCAAAAGGGCACGAGTAAAAATAGACGGAATTTTGGCTGACAGATGATTTTGAACCCTTGAATGAGATAGCTTAAACCTCGAAAAAAATTGCCATTCATAAACGTGCCTTGATGTGATGTTGATGAGGTGCGCTTGCAATGCCGCTCGCCAGCCCATCAATGGTTAAATTCCTATATAATGCAGCGATTCAATTACATCGCCAGCAGCAGAGATTATACGGTTTTGAAAGCGTTATATTTATTACATTCTACAATTAATTTTTTTATCAGGACTATTTGGTTGAATAAAGTGGTGTTTTATACTGCTGTTATTGCGGGGTGCGTGATTGCATTTTCGCCCGCTGAAGCGGGCTTGCAGCCAGCATTAAATGATAAGTTCCTACATACAACGGGCTTTATGATCATGGCATTTTTCTCACATATAGCGCACCCTTATAATAAAAAGCGTTATCTTATCATTGGCTTGGTAGTATTTGGCTTGGTGATTGAAGTGGTGCAAGCTTACTTACCTTATCGTGACTTTTCATTATGGGATTGGTGTGCCGATATTTTAGGTGTCGTGTTATATTTTAAATTGTTTTCGATGCCTTTAAATCGCTTGTTTTTTAAAGTGACGAAGCATAAATACGTACCTGATTAAATTCTTCAAATTCATTCAAGTCAGGCCATGTACGGGCTTCGATGGTCGTTTGGAGTTGGTAGTGATTGACGGGTAAGGTTTTTACACGTGAGTCGGCTAATAACACTTCAGCAGCTATTTCTGTAAATTGGGTTAAAAGTGAAAAGTTATCCCGGTCATAAAGCACGTCAGCGGCAGTGATTAAATCAATGGTCTCTTTGACTTCATCCAGATGAGTAATCAAGTGAATGCTTACCTGGTTTTCTTGTGCATTGGCATCAATGGCATCTAATGCATCGTGATCAATATCGCAGGCATAAACTTGCTTAGCGCCTGATAATGCAGCAGCAATAGCGACAATGCCAGAACCACTACCGACATCAACCACCACTTTATCTTTCACGCTTTCGGGGTGCGATAGAATGAATTGTGCTAATACTTGGCCGCTCGCCCAACAAAATGACCAATAGGCTGGCTCAGCGACCACTGCTTGTGCTTCATCGTGGCTTAAAGGTCCCTCTAAAACTTGAGGGTCAAACAGATGCAGGCTGATTTTGGGACATCCCGCTGGTTGGCTGATCGCGACTCGCCCTTTTGCTAAGGTTTTATGAAGATTTTCATTGAGCCTGTTTATGTTAACCATAGACACCTTTAATAAGCGATTTAAAGTAAGTTGGAGGTTTAATTACTTTTCGTTGACGATTCAGGATAGCTATTCTAAGCTGCCATTTTGATAGCAATATAATAAGTAAATGCCCTACGAACATCCACCTAACGGAATATAAACATGGAAAATATCACCGACACCACAGATCAAATGGAAAAGTACATAGATATGGCTTACATGATGGCGATTGAGCATGGGCCCAAATTTATTTTAGCGATTCTGACATTAATTATCGGGCTTTGGATAATTAAGCGGTTTGTGACCACAACCCAAAATCACTTTATAGCGAAAGCAGACCCAACCCTAGGTTCTTTTATTGGTAGTTTATTGTCAGCCTTATTAAAAGGGGTGTTATTAATTGCAGTTGCATCAATGATTGGCATTGAAACAACTTCATTTATTGCGGTTTTAGGTGCGGCAGGTTTAGCGGTCGGGTTAGCGTTACAGGGTAGCTTAGCCAATTTTGCTGGTGGTGTGTTGATTCTGATGTTTAAGCCATTCAAAGTAGGTGATTTAATTGAAGCGCAAGGTCATATTGGGACTGTAAAAAATATTCAAATATTTAATACGGTATTAAATACTGCTGATAACCGTATAGTCATTATTCCGAACGGGCCATTATCAAATAGCAGCATGGTAAATATTAATCAAGAGTTAACTCGCCGAGTAGATTTAGCATTTGGTATTGGCTATAGCGACGACATTGATAAGGCTAAGTCGATCCTTCAGACGCTTGCAGCTGAAGACTCCCGAGTATTGAAAGACCCTGAAGCGATGATCGTTGTATCGGAATTGGCCGATAGTTCTGTTAACTTTACCGTTAGGCTTTGGGTCAATACTGCAGATTACTGGGGGGTTTATTTTTGCATGCATGAAGCCGTTAAAAAGGCCTTTGATAAAGAAGGGATTAGTATTCCTTTTCCTCAGCAAGACGTACACATGCACACGGTATAACACTGATTTTATTCATCACTTTCGAGGAGAAAGTGTATTCAGTTAAAGCGGCCTATTGGTCGCTTTTTTTATGGATGGTGAAAATGTATAACGGATTGACATCTCTGCATTCTTTTGCAAACAAGTGTTATATCGGATTTAGTTCACAGAAAAAATAATTGTGATCGTCGAAGCTATAACTCGAAACAAAAAAGATACTGTCCGTTACTTCAAATATTTAACTTTCATGACTAATATTAAAGTAACTCTCAAATATTGCTTTTATCAAGAACTCAAAAGTACAGGCGCATTGTAGCGTCAAACTTGCCAGAGATTTAGAGGTGGTTACGATGCCAGTTGATCAATTAAAAAGTTATTTGGATTCTCACGACGTTCAATATGTTTCTATTGAACATTCTGTCGCATATACCGCAAAAGACATTGCGGAGCGCGTTAATATCAAAGGTGACCAGATGGCCAAAACCGTCATGGTTGTGCTTGATGGCTGTATGTCAATGGTCGTTCTACCAGCATCTTGTCGGATACGGTGGGATCGATTTATGCACGCAATGGGCACTGAATTGGTTTCGTTGGCAACCGAAGATGAATTTAAAGATCAGTTCCCTGCCTGCGAAGTCGGTGCAATGCCGCCTTTTGGCAACTTGTATGACATCCCGGTATATATGTATGAAGGCTTTGAAGAGGGTGGTGACATCGCCTTTAGAGCAGGGAATCACCAAGAAATTATTAAAATGAGCTTAACGGATTATGTCGCCTTGGCTCACCCGATGACCCTAAATGAAGGCTTCGCAAAAATTGGTGTTAAAAAGCCAAGTTGGTTAACGCGGAAAAAAGCGAGTTAATATTCGGCCAATTCACTTCACAATGCTTCACCACCAATAGTTTCTACTGGTGGTTTTGGTCGTATTCCAATTTTCTAGGCTTTCATGTAGTTTGCCTGAACTACCGCCCAGAGAATAATGGGACAAAACAAAATCATGTACGTGTTTCTCTTCTCCATTTACCTCAATGCACCCTATCTTTCGCTATATCAGTTTGATTGTGTTTGGGCTTCTTGCATAATAGAGAGGTTTAAAACTTAATATCATACAAAATCGTTATTCTTAAGAGACAACTGAATGAGTCGTGAATTTGATGTTCTGATCGTGGGGGCTGGTATGGTCGGAACCACTATCGCATGTGGTTTGGCCCGCTCAGGCTTAAAAATAGGCATTGTTGATCATCAGCCACCGCCTGAATTTATCGCTGGCGAGGCGCCTCATCTTCGTGTTTCTGCACTGAGTTTTGCAAGTGAACAAGTTTTGCGACATGTTGGCGCTTGGCAGCATATCGAAAATAAACGTGTCTGCCCGTATCGTCGGTTAGCCGTGAATGAGCGACCATCAAAAAATGGTTTATCTGCCTGGTTGCCTGATATCTCTACTTGGGCCAGAACTGAATTTAATGCAGATGATATTTTTCCTGGGCAAGGGGAAGGTCACTTGGGACATATCGTTGAGAACGATATTGTCCAGCTTGGCTTACATGAGACCATGGCAGAGTTTGACAATATTCAACTTTTTTGTCCTGACCAAATTGTGAGTATGCAATTACAAGGCGAACAGAAGACCATCAACTTAGCAGAAAATGGCGAGCTAAAAGCTCAGTTAGTGATTGGTGCTGATGGTGCGCAATCTAAAGTGCGTGAACAAGCGAATATCGGGCAGTATCGCGAGCAATATGAACAACAAGCGTTTGTGTGTACGGTTGAATACCAAGGTAAGCAAGAAGATATTACCTGGCAGTCATTTACTTCGCATGGCCCGATGGCATTTTTACCCTTAGCAGATAGTGGCGCTGACCATAACGGGGGTAAGATCCATTACGCATCACTGGTGTGGTATGACTCGCCTGATTCAATCCAGCACTTAAAAAATATGAGTGATGCCGAACTGCTAACCACCTTACAAAGCAAATACCCGAAAGAATTACCAGTGCTCAATAAAATTGTAGCGCGTGCGAGTTTTCCACTGTTTAAATCACATGCACTCGATTACGTAAAAGAAGGCGTGGTGATTGCCGGCGATGCGGCGCATACAATCAATCCACTGGCAGGACAGGGCGTGAACTTAGGCTTTCTGGATGCTGCAGTATTAATTGAAGTACTGGCTCAAGCGGTAATGAATAATCATAATTTTGCTGATAAAGCTGTTTTGGATGAATACCAAAAACGACGTCGTTCAGAAAACCAAACGATGATGCGCTTAATGGATGCTTTTTATTATGGTTTTAGTAATGATCATTTGCCCTTAAGAATTATCCGTAATTTAGGCTTAGGGATTGCAAATCATGCGGGTGTTGCAAAGCATAGCGTGGTTAAATATGCGATCGGTTTATCAGGTGATCTGCCAAAATTAGCTAGACCAGCATAATATAAGCACAATAATAAAATTTAACTTATTCAATATTAAAAGGGACGATAGCAATATGTCAGAAACATTATTCACTAAAATAATAAACCGTGAAATTCCGGCTGATATTGTTTATGAAGATGAACAATCGCTTGCCTTCAGGGATATTCAACCCCAAGCACCCACGCACTTACTTATCATTCCTAAAAGACCAATTGTTACCATCAATGATATGGAAGAAAGTGATAAATCATTATTTGGTCATTTATTCTGGGTTGCCAAGCAGATCGCCGCAGACATGGGGTTTGCAGAAGATGGCTATCGCGTAGTGATGAACTGTAATGAACATGGCGGGCAATCTGTTTACCATATCCATCTTCATTTATTAGCAGGTAAACCTCTTGGATGGCCTCCATATACCGAGACATTGAAAGTTTAAAAACTAGCTATACAAGCTACTTTCTAGGTTGGGGTGAACGGAGAGAATCCCAATGTTGTGTCTAAAATTAAGCTTCGTTGGGGCTCGTGTTACTCATCCCAACCTACTTTTTAGATGCTTTGGGCTTAAATACGCGCTGTTTTTTGTTATGTATTGAAACGTTTAATTTAAATAGAGGAATAATGTGTGAGTACTGTCTTAAATTCTGTGGTGCCGTCAGCGAGTTTGTCGGAGGTTACCATGGCGTGGCTGTTAGTGGTTGCCGCCGGTGTTATGATTTTTTCATTGCTTGAAGCATGGCTGGCGACGTTAATTGTTTATGGCAAAGTTAAGTTTCTAAAAAAAATATTCCCGGCGACGCATAATCTCATTCGCTCTCATGTCGACTACCTAATGATGACCTCGTTACTAGTGGTGAGTTACTTCGTCTGCCTACATTTGAATATCGTGCTGCCAAAGTGGGTCATCGTATTACTGTGTATTGGCGTTATTTATAACCCATTTGGTTTCTTTATAAAGGCTATAAACCCTAGTGCTGGCCAGTCTGATACCTTATTCGGCAAGATCATGGTATGTATGGCATTCCTACCCACCACCATTGGTTTTGGTTATACCATGTGTACGGTAATCGCTGTCTTGGTTTGATTGACCATTTAGTTTCTTGCTTAAGGTTTCACGACTTTCAGATTAGGCTAAACTGATATTAGGCGGTGACAAATATGTTGCAGATACAAACAATAGGGATTGCATCAGGGCTTGCAGGTAACCATGAAGCCTGTTGTAAAGGTCCTATTACCTTACGTGACTCACAATATTTTACTCAGCAATGCTATGAGCATGGCATGCATCTCAATTGGCTCCCGATACTGGAGGCCGACGCCTCGCTAGCGAAACACCAAGCAATAAAACAGTTATGCAATCAAGCTGAGATGGCATCTTTTAATTGTATCAAAACTAAAAAGCCATTTATCTTTTTCACTGGTGAGCATGCATATGCGATGGGGATATGGAAAGGTGTTATGTCCGCACTGGAAAAGTATGAGGCCCCAGCTAAAAAATTAGGATTAATCTGGATAGATGCCCACATGGATGCACATACCTTTGTGAGCTCCCCTTCAGGAAATGTACACGGTATGCCGATCGCAGCGCTACTTGGCCAAGGTGATGAACAATTACGCGACATATATGGTGATGGACCCGTTTTAGATACCAATTGCCTTGGACTCTTTGGAGTGCGTAGCTTTGAGCAAGCTGAAGCCGACTTGCTAAAGCGCTTAAAGGTCATGGAAATACCGATGACCGAAATCAAACAGAAAAATTTGAAAGGTTTGTTATCTATTCTATGCAAGCAAGTACTTAAACATGCTGACTATTTTGCAATTAGTATCGATATCGATGCCATTGATCCTGAAGATGCGCCTGCTGTGGGAGTGCCAGAACCGGGCGGACTCAAGGCTAGAGCCTTATGTACAGCGCTAAAACAATTTAATAATGACCCACAATTCCTCGGTTTGGAAATCGCAGAGTATTCACCTGACTACGATAACGGCAATCAAACCCTTAATGTGATCGCTGATCTAGTGACGGCCTTATATGGTCAGTAAAGCAGGAATGTTATCGCAACATACCATATAAATCTTTTGGATTTGCAGGAGAAGGGATCATATTTATTTCTTGGCCAATGTTTAATTGTTCACTTAATTTATAGACTAGCTTCAAAATAGAAAAATCTTCTAAAGCAAAGCCAACGGAGTCAAATAAGGTAATTTCCCCATCGTTGGTTCGACCTTTTAGTTCACCTGTCACTAACTGCCAAAGCTCCGCATGTACTTTCTCATAGGGGGCATTTTGAATCTCACCCTCTTGTAGGCTTTGTGGTAAGTATTCAACAATAATTTTACATGCTTTCAGCAAGTCGGCGGGAAGCTCCGTTTTACCGGGGCAATCGCCACCGATAGCACTGATATGTACACCTGATTGAATATCCTCTTTGCGAAACAAACGGTTGTGTTTTTTTTGTGCTGTCGCCGTAATAATCATGTCTGCTTCTTTAATGGCTTCGCCAATCGATCGACAGGGTTGAAAGTCCGCTTTATCTTTTAAGTGATGCTGAAATTTTTCCATTGCCAGCGTGTCGGGGTCATAATAGCTAACCGTTGTAATCGGTAACACGGCCTGAGTCGCTAAAAACTGAAACTCAGATTGGGCACCAGAGCCTATTATTGCTAAATGCTGACTGTCAGGCCTTGCTAGATAGTTTGCGGCCAATGCCGTTGTTGCCGCTGTTCTAATCGCAGTTAATAATGTCATTTCACTGAGCAACAAAGGATATCCATTTTCCACTTCAGCAAACATACCTAAAGCCGTGACGCATAGTCGACCTTTAGGCGTGTTACCTGGGTGTCCATTGACAAATTTATAGGCATAATGTTGAGCGTCGGAACAGGGCATAAGTTCCATAACACCTTGCGGATAATGTGTGGCGTGACGAGACGATTTATTGAAATCTGGCCAACGTGTAAAGTCTTGCTTTAGTGCCTTGATGACCTGAATCATAAAAGATTCAATGCCAAAGTGATGCACAATTGCTTTAACATGATCTACTGTGACAAGTCGCATTGGAAACCTACCTTCTTTAAAAAACAAGATTGGGTTTACCATTTATTTTAGTCGATATCATTGAACAAACAACAAGAAACGTTTGATAGAAAAACAGCGTGAGATCATATTTGAGGATAAGGAGTGCTTGGTTAGCGATTGTCGAAGACCAAAGCTCAGCCGAACTGTTTTAGTATTACGTAAGTCGCGATACGCTATTTAATATGGCAATGTGCCACGACTTACGTTATCTCGTTACATGGTAAAAACGTTTAATTTATTGCCGTCCAAATCACGAAAATAGCCTGCATAAAATGAGCCGCCTCTTAACCCGGGTTTACCTTCATCAGAACCACCCAATTCGAGGGCTTTTGCATAGATTTCATTGACCTTCTCTTGAGAATCTACAAATAAAGCGACCATCATCCCGTTTCCAACGGTTGCCGCTTCTTGGTTAAAAGGTTTAGCAATCGCGACGGAAGGTTTTCCGGGACCCGCACTCCACCCGATAAATGTTTCCATGTCCATAAATCGTTTAGCACCCATTTCTGCTAATAAGGCATCATAAAATTTAGCGGCGGCCTCAAAGTCATTTGTACCCAATGTGACGTATCCAATCATTTTTTTCCCCTCTATTTATTATTTATCAGTGTGATCATTTGAGATGGTTCATCTGTAGTTGAACATAAAAAATACTGTGGAATCAATGCCGCAAAACAGTATTCCAAATACAATGATCACTCGAAAGATCTTATTGCTATGCCGGTAATCACAAAAGGGTATTAAAACTTCTTGGATGGCGGTCGTTACGCTTTATAGAGGAGTGAAGGCTTATGATAGTTACAAACCATCAACTTAATTTGAGTCTATATAATGAGAAAACGACCACGGCGAGCATTGAAGAAAAACCAATCGCATTTCTTACAGAAAATAATGATACGCCTGAATCTACTGAAACGAACCCTATTAACGGGGTAAAGTTTGTGCCAGCTAATGCTTTAGAGGAACAACACCAAAGTCTATCTAATGAAGACAGTGATGTACGCTTCATCCGGCTTTTATTTGAAGCGATGTCCGGAAGAAAAATATCACTGATGAATGTACCTCATGAGTCCTTAGGTAGTCAGGCATCAATTAGCGAATTTTCAGAAGCTTTATCCTATACTCCGGTAACCGCTGAGCCAACTTCTACCAATGTAGGTGAGGCTCAACAATTAGCATTTGAAAGAACCACTCAAATTAGTACTCAAACAATTCAGTCTTTTCAAGCTGACGTAAACCTACAATTAGATGATGGCAGCTCTGTTGATCTGAGCTATAACGCAAGCTTATTCGAAACACTTGACTTAAATATACAGCGTCAGTTAGTGATAGATGGTGAAGTCGTTGATCCTTTAGTACTGACCTTTGGTCAATCAAACGCGGCCTTAAGTCACGCGAAGGTCGATTTTGATTTGAATGTTGATGGTGAGATAGACTCCATTTCTTATGCAACAGGCTCGAGTGCTTTCTTGGCCTTGGATAAAAATAACAACGGGAGAATTGACGATGGTTCTGAGCTGTTTGGCGCAACCAGCGGCGATGGCTTTGCAGACTTGGCTCAATATGATGATAACCGTGATGGTATCATTGATGAATCAGATGCTGTGTTTTCCAAACTCCAATTATCTAGCCTTCAATTCTCAAGTCCAGATAGCCAGAGCAGTATCCAATTAGAAAGCTTAGCGGACAGAAATGTAGGCGCGATTTTTTTAGCTAACTTGAATACTGAAATCATGCTCGCTGATACGAATAATGAAGTAAATGGCATTATTCGAAAGACTGGCTTATTCCTGCAAGAAGACTACTCGCTTGGCTTGGTTCAGCACGTAGATATTGTGGTTTAGTGGTAGCGAAATCAGAATAGTTGGGTTAAATCAAAGTCACTATTCAGGACATTATCCCGACGTCGATGCAATAATTATAAGCCCGCGAACCACACTCAAACTGTTATTTCTCGTTCTAGGATTGCCAGAATTTTCTCGGTCTCACCAAAGTTTGACGAGGCGGGGAGTATAATCTGGCGAAGACGCCAACCACATGCTCCTTCCTCATTCAGAAATCGGTCAATATCGGGATCTTCACGCGAAAACATACACTGTTTAAACGGCATTTCTACCGTTTTGTATTCGTATTTTTTCATATAGAACGCTCCCTGATCGCGATGATCCAGAACCCATATATCGAAAACTGCATTTTTAAAATTAGCGCCGCTCTTGCGTCCACTAAAAAGAAGAAGTTTACACCGAGTCTCACACCAATGGCAGTCAAATCTCAGTACAAGGTATAAGTTACAAGCGTTAGAGCTATAGAATCCAGAGGGTCTAATGACACCGAGTAACCTACTCACTTGGATTGTTTTTTCGCCAAAATTTAATCATAAAAAAATAGAATACTTAAGCTAAGTGTTAACGTCTTAAGTTTATGCTCGTATCAGATAATCAGACCACGTTTAGACTAAAAAAATCTAATGAAAAACGAATTGAATTGTCGCATTGATATACATATAAAATGTTATTTATCAGTTATATAGATCGGATATAGCCTCTACGTATCAGTACCTTCCCGCTTGTAACTTATCGTTTCTTCGCTGGCTAAATTTGTTTAGTTAAAATGTTGATGTAGATATTTGTAGGGAGGGAGCGACATGAACCGTTTATCTCTTTTTTCACTGCTTAGCATAATGTTAATGTCTATATCGTTATGTTTCGCAGAAACACGACTAATGAGCGATCAAGAGCTGGCAGGAATTACAGGGCAGAATGGATTATTGTCTAGCGTATTACAAAACCGCTTAATATTTGATCTGATTGATACCGATGCTGAACAGTTAGAGCAGTTGAAAGAACACGAACGGCGTTTCATTGAGTTAGAGTTAAATTTCACTCATGGGGCTCATATTCCAGCCCAAGTCGCTACCGAATTCAGGGAAACTCTACAAAGCACTGTTGCGATTAGCTCTGCTGTACTAGCAAGCGAACTCGCTATTAGTATTCCATTTGTTGGCAAGATCTATATCCCTGTCATCAATGGCGGACTATTTGGTCTGGGTGGAGGATTGGGAATCACCCCCGATCTATCCGTTACTCTCCAGATACCGGAAGAGAATGAGGATCGGGACGATTGAGTCGCTCGCTTTTATTGGTCGGCTTTACATTGTATAACAGTACAATTGCTCACTTAATAAATTGATGTCTACTGGAGTACGGGAAGTCCATACATGAGAAAGATATGTCCGATTTTTCGGGTCAATTTCCAAAAAAACAAAGAAGACTAGTATTAGTAATTCGAGTAAATCTGGACTAATGTAAGTAGATACATCACTGAATATTTTACATGTTAGCCATCTTGCGGCAGTAAAGTTATGAATGTATCCGACAACATTAATTCTGGTGAAATAATGGCGGTGGATGATACGCCTGCCAACCTAAAGCTATTGATGAATATTCTTAGCGCTGAAGGCTACAAAATTCGCCCGGCCTCAAGTGGCGAGCAAGCCTTGAGTTCTATTGCCAAGCGTCAACCCGAGCTGATTTTACTCGATATCAACATGCCGGGTATCGACGGCTACGAAGTGTGTCGACGCCTAAAGAGTGACCCACATACATGTGATATTCCAGTTATCTTTATTAGTGCCCTCAACGAAGTCAGTGAACGTGTTAAAGGTTTTGAAGTGGGAGGCGTTGACTTCATAACTAAACCCTTTCAGCAAGAAGAGATCATTGTTCGGGTGCGATCTCATTTGCAGCTACGCCATATGCAGATGAACCTGGAAGAGCTTGTTAAAGCGCGAACTCACGAGTTAGTATCGATCAATGACCGCTTACGTCAAAGCGAGGACAAATTCAGGCGTATTGTTGAGAGCCTGCATGATGAGTACTTTTTTTATTCCCATGATATTAATGGCGTATTCACCTATATTAGCCCTTCAGTTAAGGGGGTGCTTGGATATGATACAGATGAGTTCCTCACAAATTTGTCAGATTATTTAACCGATAACCCTCTAAATGAATCCGTTCATCACTACACCGAAGGCAGTATACGTGGGGAGCAACAGCCTGCTTATGAACTGGAAATTTATAGTAAGGATCGCAGTATCTGTATGCTTGAGGTGAAAGAATCGCCGGTCTTTGATAAACAGGGGAATGTGGATGCAGTTGAGGGAATTGCCCATGATGTTACGCTTCGTAAACAAATAGAGGAAAAGCTGGAATTTATGGCGGAACATGACCCGCTGACACAATTGCCCAATCGGGTGTTATTTAATTATCGCTTGGAACAAGCAATAAAAAGTGTAGCCAATACTAAACAGAAAATAGCTGTGTTTTTTTTGGATTTGGACCAATTTAAAGATGTGAATGACTGTTTTGGTCATCCATTTGGAGACATATTATTAAAGCAAGTTGCTAATCGACTAAGTGAGTCTCTAAGTGAAGAGTCGGTATTTTCACGACTTGGCGGTGATGAGTTCGTGCTGTTTTCCACCTTCACTCAGTTTGAGGAAATTGAGCTGTTGGCCCAGAAAATAATTGATCATATGCGCAACCCTTTTTCGGTCGGCGGTCATGAATTATATCTCGGGGTGAGTATTGGCGTGAGTAATTACCCTGATGACGGGGATGGCGTTGCGGTGTTAATTCGAAATGCCGATAGCGCGATGTATCAAGCCAAGGATCAAGGGCGAAATACCTTCAAGCGTTATACAAAAGTACTCACCGAAGCGGCAGCTGAACGCGTGGCGCTTGAATCGGAGCTTCGACATGGTTTAGAGCGACACGAATTCCTGTTGTACTATCAGCCAAAAGTCGATCTTAAAAGCCACCGAATTATTGGAGCGGAAGCGTTAATTCGCTGGCTAAACCCAGATCAGGGTATGGTGCCTCCCGATAAATTTATCCCCTTGGCTGAAGCTTCTTCTCTCATATTACCAATAGGAGAATTTGTATTGCGTGAGGCTTGTCGTCAAACAAAAGAATGGATAAAAGCAGGGTACGATTTCCAACATATATCTGTGAATATCTCCGGGGTGCAGATCCAACGGGGGGAGTTACCGAACCTTGTGAAGCAGATACTGGCTGAAGAAGGGCTCGATGCTCGTTATCTTGATCTGGAAATTACTGAAAGCGTGTTGATGAAGGATCCTGAGCAGGTGACTGAAATACTCAATTCGCTACGGGCTATAGGGCTGACGCTGTCGATAGATGACTTCGGAACCGGCTATTCATCCTTAGCTTATATCAAGCAATTTCCGATCAATTACCTGAAGATAGATCGTACCTTCGTTAGTGATATTACCGAGGATATCAATGATACAGAGATCGCTAGCGCGGTGATTGCACTGGGGAGTAGTCTGAATTTGAGTGTGATTGCAGAGGGAGTTGAAAATGAGGCTCAGCAAAATTTCTTGCTACGTTTGGGATGTGATTATGCTCAAGGTTACCTATATGGTCGCCCTTTACCAGCTGATAAATTCATAGCCTTATTGGCAACTCAGTCTAAGCATTGTGACGTTTAAACTGACCGTTGTTTCCAGTCAGTTGCTTTTTTTTACTATGCCGTAGGAAACAAGCTTTCTTGTAATGCCTCCAAATCAAAATTGTCGATTGCTTGCTGGATACATTTAGCTAGTTCAGGGTCCAGTACTCTTACTTCAAGTATTAGTGCGTTCAGATGTTCTATATCGAGTTCAACTGCGGCATCATAGAGTGATTGTTTTAAAATACTGGGTATTAGGTTGAAGGCATCGACGGTAAGTTCAACTATACGGCTGGTTTGCAAATCTCCAACTTCTTGCTCGTAAAGATAACGCACGCCAATATGTTTAGCCATGCAGGCAAATAGCTCTTGTTGTTTATAAGGTTTATAGAGCACATCATCTGCGCCCTTATCTAGACAACCTACCATTTGCTCTTGAAGAGCACTGGCGGTGAGGAGGGATATCTTAACTTGATTCCCAGTGGGCAGAGCGCGAATTTTCTGTATCGCGGTCATGCCATCCATCACTGGCATTCTTAGATCCATCCAAATGAAGTGGGGCTGCCATTGTTCAAATAGCTCAACTGCTTGCAAGCCGTTGTTAGCAACACGAACGTTGAAACCGACCGATGTTAGTAATGTTTTAAGTAATAGTTGATTAAACGGATGATCTTCAGCGACCAGAATCCGATATTCGGATTGATCAGGCTCAAGGCCAATAACTTTGTGTAAGCGGGGCTTAGTCTCTGTTTTAGCTTTATTTTTAGTGGTTTCAACTTGAACTGTAAACTTAAAAACCGCCCCGCCTTCGGGCTTGTTCTCTACCGAAATGGTGCCATTCATTAGTTCAACAAACTGGCGCGTGATTGACAAACCCAGCCCTGTTCCTTGTTGGGTTATCGAGCTAGCCAGCTGTTCGAAAGGCAGAAAAATACGTTCTAAATTGATTTTGTCGATACCTGGTCCACTATCCCGAACTTCACAATACAGAGTGATGTAATTGTGTTGGTTACTTTGTGTATTTAAATAGAGGCTCACCGTTCCGGTATCAGTAAATTTCACAGCATTGCTAAGTAGGTTTATAAATATTTGGCGGAGCTTAGCTGAATCGCCATGAATAGACTTTGAGAATTGGGCGTTTTCCTCCACAGTCAATTTTAGTCCCTTTGCCTCGGCGCGTACCCGTATGATATCCGTGACATCACGCACCAGAGCCTCTAAATCAAGGTCTTCTGTTTCAAGTCCCATTTGTCCTGCCTCAATTTTGGACATATCCAAGACATCGTTGATCAGCTGCAATAAGTAATCGCCAGAGCGGTTAATAATATCAAGTGTCTGTCGGTCATCTTTAGAGCGTCCTTCTTTGTTCTGCATAATCTGGGAGAAACCCAATATTGCATTAAGTGGGGTTCTAAGTTCATGGCTCATGTTTGCTAAAAAAGTACTCTTTGAGGTGTTTGCAGATTCCGCTGCGAGTCGCGCTTTTTGCTCGCCTTCCTTAGCAATAACCAGTTGCTGGTTCAAACCGACGAGTTTTCGGTTCCAGAATACAAATGCAAGTAAAACCAGCATGACGGCAAAAAGCATTTGCCAGATTAAGGCATAGTCAACCTTATGTTCATAGGTGACACTGAACCATTTGCGGAAGATGGCGTTTCGGTCCTCTTGTGGTATCGCATCGAGTGCTTTTTGCATGAGTCCTGCCAATATTGGTTCATCTTTACGAGTGCCTATTGCAAGTTCGTATTGGTAGGGTGTTTCACCTGACACCTTTACTTCAGACAGCCCAGAATGCCCGATCACATGGCCAACCACAGCAAGCCCTCCGATAAAAGCAAATGCTCGTTTTTGGTTTACTGCCAAGAGTCCTTCCTGAACATCATTGACGACGAGCAGTTCAATATCGGGGTGTTTGTTTTCGAGTATGACGTGTGAGTAATAGTTTTTTCCAACCGCTACTCTTTTTCCCTGAAGTTCTTCGATGCCAACGATAAATGATTCCTCTTTACGAGTGACAATCACGATGGGTATCTTGAGATAAGGAGAAGTGAAATTGAGAAATTTACTGCGTTCTTGAGAATGGGTCAATGCGCTCAAAATATCGACATTCCCCTGTTTGGATGCATCTAACATCTCCGACCAGCTTCGTGGGGAAAGCGACTCAAGCTCAACATTGAGCAGCTCTTTGATATGCGCAAAAACATCAGCGGTGATTCCCGAATAGTGTCCTTCGCTATTAGTAAACTCAATCGGCGGCCATTCGATGTCATAGCCTAAGGTGAGCTTAGGGTGCTTAGCCAGCCAATCTTTCTCTTCTGCACTTAATTGCAACACCTTTACAATTGATGGTTCTGGCAGGGCAACCCAGCGATCATCGAGCTGTTTCAGTTCATCCGCAGTCAGCGTGTCCATGGCCTTCTCTAAAATAGGAATTAACTGCTGCCAATCTTTACGTACGGCTAGTCGGTATCGTTGATCTCGATTTCCAAGAGTGGACGCTTCTGCTGCGATTTTCAGGTTCGTTAAAGAGAGTGAGCGTATATGATAGCTTGCGACTGGTAGTTCGGTCACAAAGGCGTCGACGCTTCCAAATGAAACCGCCCTTAATGCATCACTGTATTGATCATATGGTATGTTTTCGGCATTTGGGTGCACTACTTTCAGAGCTTCATCGACTGAGTCACCTTTTATGACTGCTATTTTTCGCTCAGCTAAGTCTGCTACGCTTCGAATGTCTGTAGTATCCTCTCGAACAATGATGGCTGTAAATACGGCTTTATAAGGTTTGCTGAAGTGTAAATAGCGTTCTCGATCAGAAGGGTAGTTGAATAAGCTATGAATTAGGTCAATTTCTTTATTTTGTGTCTTTTTTAGCAAGTTATCCCAAGTATCTCTTACATATTCAATACGGATGCCCAATCGTTCTGCTAGTAACTCCACGTAATCAATGGAGTAGCCCGTAGGCTTTTCATTGATACGAAAATCAAAGGGATAATAATCTGCTTCGCTAGAGACTCTGATCACGGGATGCGCTTTCAACCAAGCCTTTTCCGCTGTGTTTAGGTTGACAACAGGTTGGGCTATCGGCGCGCCATAGAGATACCACTTACGTACCAGAGTGCCAAACTCCTCTCCTGATACTAAATTCATACCTTTTTCAAGGATAGCAGCCAGCTCAGGCCAGTCCTTTCTGACCCCAAAACGCCAGTCAGCCTTGTCTAGCACGTCTATACCGGAAGTGCCCGTTGGCACCACATTATTGATAAAATTATAGGCGATCAGATAATTGCCGACAGCGAGACGATCTAACACGGCATCGGCCTTGCCAATGGAAACAGCTTTTAGTCCGTCGAGAGTTGAGGGCACCGGTACTAGCTTGATTTTGGGATAGTGCTCTGCCAAATAGCGATGGCTAAAAAAGCCTTTTTCTACTGCGACACGTTTACCAGAGAGGTCATCAATGCTTTTTAGAGGCTGATCTTTACTTCTGGCAAAAATCGCCATGGGAGAATTGGCGTAGGGTTTAGTGAACTTTAGATACTTAGATCGATGCTCATTTTTAATAATGTTGAGCATGACATCCAATTCCTTATTGAACCCCTTTTGTAGTAACTCATCCCATTTTCCGGAAACAAACTCCAATTTAAGGCCCACCTTGGCAGCCACCAGTTTAAGGTATTCGATCGAGAAACCTGCAGGTAGACCATTATCCACAAAATTGATTGGCGCCCAGTTCAGTTCGTTAGATGTTCGGATGACCGGGTGGGCTTTAATAAAGGCTTGCTCCGCTTTCGTCAAGTGAGCAGACTTAATTTGATCATGTATTAACATGCCGAAGCCCAGCCAACGGTCATACAGGATCTGCTTCTCATCTTGGGAGATCGCTCGAATTCCTTTATCAATTATGGCTGCCAATATTTTTTGTTGCTTTGCGACGCCCATATGAAAAGAAAATCGGTCGATATTCTCTATGCCTGTTTGCCCAACAATTTGCAGGCCTGAAAGTAAATGTTGGCGGACGAGGGTATTAATCACTATTCGGTTTCCGATAAAGGCGTCTGCGTCACCATTGATGACAGATTTTAGACCATCTAACATACGAGCTACGGGAATCAAAGTGACATTGGGATAGGAACGTCGTAATGAGGGCTCATAATAATAATCATCGACCATCGCTAAGCGCTTGCCTTTGAGGTCGCTCATGTTACGAACTGATTGATCATTTTCCTGAGAAACAAGAACCACCGGCCCAGACATGTAAGCAGAGGTAAACGAAATAATGTCGTTACGATCTTTGGTTTTGACTATCGTCGGTAAGATGTCAATTTCGCCATTGTTTAGCATGGCCATCAGCTGTGACCAGGTTGGACCGCTGATAAATTCAAATTCGAGCCCAACTTTTTGGCCAGCTAGGCGCAACAGATCAATAGAATAGCCACGGGCCTCACCGTTCTCGTCAAGTTCAAAAGGGGGCCAATCAACTTCGATACCTGCCTTGAGTATCGACTGTTTGTGAATCCAAGTCTTTTCTTCTTGGGTTAAATCAAGGGTGAGTGGTGATGTTTTGGTAGTAGAGTAAAGTTCAGTGTTCTGCAGGGCAGCAGAGTATTGCGGGAAAACCGCTAGGAAGAATATAAAAAGACAAAGCGCTACTTTTTTCATGGCACTTTTCTCTAACTGTAATAAGGTTAAGGCCCACACCTTCATGTTTGTGAGGCTTAACTTTGATGTTAAGCAATGAACGAATATGGTTCCTTTTGATAAGGATAGTTCATAGAAGCACTAATTTGTAGGTATCTATGTTCAGCGTCATGTTGATTGCGTTTGTTATTAAATAACTAAAACGAGTAGAGGAGGCAGCTATTTTTGGGTTGAAATAATAAGGCATACAAGAAATGTATTGGTTTTACTGCTTACTCGATATTATAGTCATAACGTACCGGGAAGCCGCCACGCATAATCACCACGGTTAATTTTTCTTCTTTTGACAAGCTATCCCACAGAGGGTTTTGTCCTTCATGTACCCATTGGTTGTTGACTCGAAGTAATACATCTCCGGTCTTAAAACCAAGTGTATTGTAAAATCGCTGGTCTGTAATTTCGTTTAGTTTAATCAGGTGATAACCCTCTACCACATGGTCGGCAAGATAAAAATGCTGCTCTAATTGGGTTTGATTGATGAGCTGGGCTTCCAGCCAGTCTTTAGACAAAATCATTTCACCCGTTACCGGCAACTCTCGTTGCTTCATCGGTTCATTTTGTCTTGCTTCATTAAATGAGGGTTCTGTTTCATATCCTTCCTCAGTCATCTGCTTCGTTTCATTGCTTGCGATAACAGGGCTTATGTCATGACCTGTACTGGCTTGCAGTTTGATAAATTCAAGTTGACCTTGATGGTCGATAATAATGCGTTGTGCTTCAACCTTTACCAACTTAACCTTTTCTAACAATTGATCTCCCACTTTGTAGAGTGACTTTTGTTCGCTTTTTGGTAATTTGATGAGTGCAGTTGAACTCTTTTCATCATTGCTGACTGTCGTGGCCAGTAAAGTAATGGGTAGTTGTGATGCGACTAGTTTTGGCTCTTTCATTGATTTATTAGACGGATTAAGTACGTGGCCGAGTTGAGCCAATTCTTGGTCGATGTAGTGGCGATAGGCATCAAAGCTTTGAGGACCTTTGGCATATAAGCCATTGATGAATATTACCGGAACACTGCCCAAACCAAGTTTGGTTGCCATATCGATATCTGCTTTGATGTTTATCAGATAGCGATTTTCATCCAAACAGGATTCGAAAGCATTTAGATCGAGACCAAGTTGTTCGGCAATATTGATAAAACGTCGTTTATCTAGTTTTGATGTATCTGAATAGAGCGCGCTTTGGTATGCCCAGGCGGAGCCAGCAGCTTCTGCGCAGTGGTAAGCATTGGCAGCAGCGACTCCATAGCGATGAAAGCCTTGTGGCAAATCATAGAAATTAAATGCGATGGCTGCATCATAGTGGGTTTCAAGCTGCCTAATGATGGGTTGTAAACGGGCGCAATGTGAGGACTGATAGCTACAGAAGACAGAGATGAAAATAGCAGCATCTTGCTTACCCTTAACCGGTCGCTTATCACGTGGTAAAACGATGCGTGGCGCTTCAGGTGGCGTCAATAAAATTTCGGAACTAGGGTTATCTGTCGATTCTTTGTTAAGCAGTTGTTGCCGTTGAGTAACCATACGGCTCAGCATATCCTTTCTGAGTCGGTATTTACGCCACTCTAAATCAAATAAAGAAAATTGAATGGCGGTATCAAGCTCTTGTAAATCAATCGTTTGATTGCCAATTTTAGCGACGATGTGCTTGGTCGGTGAAGATGCTATTTCGGAAACAGCTTTAATTGTTTTGATGTCTTCGGTAAGTTCGGTCTTTGTTGCTTCCGTAGAGGGGTTACAAGCAAGTAAGCTAGACAAAGTAAGGGGAATAAGGAGTAGGTATTTAAACATCATCGACTGACCAGAAAAGTGATTATTATTCAAATTATAGTGGTAGTAAGGCCAACTCTAAAGTACTTAGAAAAGTACCAGAGTTAGCTATATTTTTATGAAAAAACATCCTTGTTGAATTCAGATAAGCCTATTGCTTAAATGGGTTGCCATTCCACATTAAGTCAGCAATTTTGCTTTGTGTTGCAACATTTGGATGGAAGCAATCGCCGCCATTAATTTCGTTCGCGCCGAAAGCAAAAGTTCCACCTGAAGGGGTATTTTCATCGACATACTCAGCGACTAGCTCGATGCCATTCGGGTTCATGCCATTTGCATTGCTATTATAAGCTTCTACTTCTTCACGTGTAATGGCATTGTACTGTTGCTGCGCTGCAGCAACGCCAGCGTGACGAACGGCCATTGATTCACTGTTCAAAATTCCCGGGTTGGTGACAATACGGCATACATCATAGCTTGACCAAAGTGAGTCGCAATCGATTGACGAACTAGTTGCCTGCTTGTCTACGCCTGCTTGACGAATGTCTTGCACACGAGGCACGCTGCCCATCAAAATACTAGCGCCTGCAGGTAAACCTGACATCAGGGTATTCAAACCGGTACGCACCGCTTGGCGCCACTGATCGCCTGTATATAGCGGGTCGTTACAGTTTGCCGGGTCAACACAGTCTCGACTACAAATGTCATTACCACCGAAGATCATTTCAACATGATCGGGTGTCGGTGATTGAGCGACAATTAAAGCGGCTTGTTCAGCAAAAGGACGCTCGGTATCGTTAATGCCAACCATTTCTGCACCGGTCTGTGAAGCATCATTATTGGCTGTAATTGAAGGGTCGAGCGTTTTATAGCGGTCATGTACAGAGTTTACATTAGCATTATCGCCATTAAACCAAGAGTGCCATGGTTGATCGGCGTTTCCAGCTAAGCACCATAGATTCCACCATGAAGTATTAGCGGTACAATCTGCACCGAACGCTCGGGTGATACTGTCACCTGCTGCAGAAGTAGCTGTCACGCCACTTGCCGGAGGCGGTGGAGGTGGCGGGTTACCTGCCTCATCGTAAGAGGCAATCAGGCTTACATCACTGTATGAAGAATACGCATTCAACATAACGCTATAGGCGCCTTCCTGAGCGGGGTTAATATCACAGGTTTCATTGTTGCCGTTGGCGTACGGTCGGCAGTCCCAATTGGAGCTGGAAGCCTGGCTGCCAAATTTGACATACAAATCTGCATCACCGCTGCCGCCAGATATATTGAAACTCAAACTGCTGGCGCCCGCTGGGACGGTTAATTCATAGTGGGTATTGCTGCCTGATGCGCCACTCAAGCTTGTTAAGGCTGTGCCATTGTCCAAAGCTGTTGCTGCTAAAGCTGAACTAGCCACAGCAGACATCGTTATCGCGGTAATCGGGGTTGAGATGAGCTTGAATAGCTCGTTTGTTTTGATTTTCATAAATACACCATTTCGTTGAAAAGATCTTATTGTTATAAACAACAGAAATGACCGGACACTTAGGTCTGGTCAAACCATGGCGTCCATGCATTATTGAACCAAGCCTAGTCTCCTGATTCTGGTAACGCTAAAGAGAAAATACCAGTACGGCATACGTCTTAATAAGCAAAATACTTATAAAGAATATAAATCTGAGCACGTCAGTATTAACGTTGGTTCCTGCTAGCCAAAAATGTAAATTATTACTCATTTGGAAGTGTTTCAACTGTACCATTGTGTGAACAAATTACTTGAAGTCAGGTGACAGAAATACCTGCTTGGATAAGAATTATAGCTCTGGTGATAACTTTTAGGTCATAGCACTACAACTTGAATGAATCGGACCTAATGGTTCTTTTTGTTATGAGAATCATTAAATATTTTCAGTATTAATATTGAAAAGCCCCAACCTTTATATGGGCGAATCAAAACCAACAAAAAGCCGCTTAAGTAGCGGCTTTTTGTTGGGGTTAATCTTTAGTGCTTATTTCTCACCTTGTCGGTAGTACTCTCCGACGCTCGTGACAGTTACATAGCCCTGTATCTCGACCCTAGGGGATATGAACCAGTTTGATTGCGTCCGCGGCAATCCCATAGCTATACCAGTTCGAATATGCACCGCTAACAGTGACCGTGTAGTTAGTACCTTCAGTCAAAGTCAGGGTTGCGACCTCAACATCGCCATAGTTATAGGCATTGTTATATAGGTCTATGTCACCCGAATTAGTCGCAACCAATTCGGTCGCGCTTTCCTTAACTTTATAAACTGCTGCGTCTGAACCGTAACCATGGCTATAGGAAAAACCGCCAGGCGATCTAAACGTGATTTTGTAGCTGCCTGTTTGAGCAACATTAAATGTCCATTGGCCTTCTGCTGAAGAGTCTGTGCTATAGCGATAATTATCGTTCTCAGCCGCATAACCCGTGCCCGACTTAGCTGACCAGTTGCCGGCTTCGCTATAGTGGCTGGCAACACCATTGTCGCTGTCGATAATGACATCGCCTTGTGTTGGATCAATACAAAGCGACGCGGCATCACAGCTTGGGCCAGGTCCTGGATCAACCGTTTCTAATGAGTCGACATAGTTATTCCAGGTGTAGATCGAATAGTAGAACGGTGAATGGTAGACAATTTCAGGCCCGACTGGATCCTGGTAAGTCTGTTGACCGGTATAGTTACCTTCATAGTCAAAATAGATAACGTCGCCTGGGTTATGCGCATAACCAAACAGTGGGCTCGATAGACGAGGCACCGGGTCATTGTAGTACACACTGCGGTAGTGTGGCGCATGGAAATCGTCTGCATAGGCCTGATCACCCGTTCCCGGTGCACCATAGGAATAGACACCGTCTACGTCACAGCTAGCTGTTGACAAGCAGATGCGATCTGCCGCCGCTTGCGCCAGTGCGCCACCTAGGCTGTGACCGGTAAACCAGACCGCCTTGCCTTGCGCTTTGAGTGTCGCGATATGCGAAGACAAAGGTGCCCAGATATCATCCAGCGCCACCTTGAAACCTTGATGAATATTGCCTCCGTTTTGAGCAGGAACCAGCGTAAAATCAAAGTCAGTTGCCCAGTCCGCAAAATTGAATGATTCAGTACCACGACACGAAATGATTGCAAATTCATCGTTGTTGGCAACGTAACACTGGGTTTCATTCACATCGAAGTAAGCAAACTCCGTTAAACCTGCTGCCGCTGTTTTCTGCTGGGCAAAGGCTTCGTCAGTGTAGGCCAGAAAGGCTGCATCGGATAGCCACCATGAGTTAATCCAACTGTATTCCGTCGCTTGCGGCTCGAATGGGAAATCCTGTGCGTTTTGGAAGTAGGCGTAGTCGAGATTGAGTGGCAGAAGCTCTAGCAACGATGCGGAATCAGATTTCTTTATTGCCACCACTGGGTCAGTATCAGGTTCGGGCGCGACATCTGGGCTATTTGGATATTGATAAGTCGCCACAACAGGATAGTGATCAGAAATATCAGTCGTGTAACCATCACGCGTCACGGTTGCGCCGCCACATTCTGTCCAGTTTCCGTCTAGATAATCCCAGTAGAAGCTAGTTGGCGATTTCAATGCCACGACATCCATTTCCGGCGTAGAAATCGGCTGCAAGTGATCAGCACGATCAATGACATAGTCTAGCGTATCGTCGTAACACACATCATCGTCATAATAATAAACGAATGCTTTACTCATCAGGTTATCGTAAGGGTAAGAACCAAAACCATCATCATTCGGGAAGTTAAGTTTTGCCTTACCTGCTGCAAGCATCGCATCAATTTGAGGTGTGTGTGTGAATGGTACGTTAAAATCACCTGCCATGATCACGGGTTCATTTTTCGGGATGTTCAAGCTGTCGATCCAGTTTTTGATTTCTGCCATCTGATCGGCACGCACTAAGTTTTCATCATCTTCGCCGCTATCATGCGTCGCCTGTAAGTGCGTCGCAACAACGTGGTATTTGTAGCCATCTATATCGATCTTGGCATACGCCGCGCCTTTATTGGCCATATCATCCGGCGAGCCTGATAGCGTTGATGTAAAGATCATCGCGTGCTGTTCTTCAATCGGGTGTTGAGATGAAATCATCATACCACCACGTACAACGCCGATAGTATTAGAGCAAGGTCCAGTAATCGAATCCCAGCCACCATTTGAACAAACTTGTCCAACTACTGGCGTAGCATAAGGGTACTCTTCCATATTGCTAATGGTCGAGTAAGAGTAATCATCCAGTACTTCTGAATAACCAATGACATCAGGCATATTCGCAAGAGTGCGTAAGGCTGCAGGTAAATGATCGGCGCGTTGGTTTTGATCCCAATCGCCTACGATAGATGGCAGCATCATGATGTTATAACCCATTACCGTAATGTCTGGACGCCAATCAGTTGCAGCAGGGTCAACGGTGATATCCACAGTTGCAGGCGCTGAACCGCCATTGCCATCTAGCGCATTGAAGCTAAAGCTGTCATTGCCAACAAAGCCAACTGCAGGGGTGTAGCTTAAGTTAGGCGTGGTACCTGTTAGGGTGCCATTGCCTGGGTTAGCCGAAATTGCATAACTTAAGTTATCGCCATCAAGGTCGTTACCGCTAAGCACTAGGGCGACAGCAGTGTCTTCCACTGTAATTAAAGATTGGCTATCTGCCGTAGGAGCATCGTTTACTGCATTGACGTTAAGGCTAATCGTGCCTGTGGCCGAACCACCGTTGCCGTCTGCTACGGTGAAGCTGAAGCTGTCGCCACCATTATAGTTAGCGACCGGTGAATAGCTCAGATTAGGCGCTGTTCCACTAAGGCTGCCATTGCTTGGGCCAGAAGTAACAGAAAAACTTAAAGTATCGTTATCATTATCATTGCCGCTAAGCGTAAGGGCTAAGGAACCGTCTTCTAATAGGCTTAAAGATTGATCATCTGCCGTAGGCGTATCTTCCACTGCATTTACGTTAACGCTAACTATGGCATTGGCTGAGCCGCCGTTACCATCATCCACTGAAAACGTGAAACTGTCGCTGCCATTGAAGTTGGCATTGGGGCTGTAAGTAAGATTGGGTGCTGTACCATTTAAGGTACCATTGGTAGGATAAGATAAAATAGCATAAGTGAGTGTATCCCCATCGGTATCACTCCCCGTGAGCGTCAGTGCAGCCAAAGTATCTTCATTGGTGACAATGGACTGGTGATCTGCAACAGGGTTTGTGTTAGGTATTGGGCCAACGGCTTCATCGAATGAACTTGAAAGCGTTACACCACTAAACGCTGAATACCCGCTCACCATTACATGATAAGTTCCCGCCTGAACATTGGCGATATCACAGACTTCGTCGTTACCCCAACGATAGGGGCGGCAATCATAGTTATTAGATGTCGGTTCGCTACCAAATTTCACATATAAGTCAGCATCACCGGATCCCCCATTGGTATTGAAATTCAGGTTTGAAGCACCCGCTTCTACTTGTAAAGTATAGAAAGTATTACTACCCGAAGCGCCACTAATGGCGTTTATTGGGGTACCATTTTCTAATACTGTCGCTGCCAAAGCTGTATGTGGGAGGCCCGCGGTAGCGCCACCTGCTAGCAAGGCAATCAGACTTTTTTTGAATTTTATTTTCATCTTATTTTCCAATTCAATACGCGCTGCAGCGACAGTCATTGTGCGGTACAGCAAATTTGTGTGGTGAACGTAGTTGATTCCCTAATTGAGCGTAATTTGTCTATTCGGCATACGCATCAATACTGCATTCTGAAATCTGTTCTTGGTGATGGCGAGATCTAGTCCCTATACTTCGGCATACTTTATTACTTTTTGCTCGATAGCTTCGCGTATCCTACTTCTCAGCGAAGTTCGAGCGGTTCGCCTTCATAGAAAGCGATGCTCGGTATAAACTTGCGTTATACCGAACTGTAAAATGTTGTTAAATGTTCATTTCTGGCTAAATACGTAACAACAGGCTACTGGAAAGCTAATATAAAGCACAAAATGTAATATTTGCAACAATTTAGCCTGCTTAATAAAATATTTAAGTCGGTGCAAGCGAATTATTGAGTGGCAGGTCACAGAATGTTAACGTAATGGCTGACTTGCATAATATGCGAGGCAGTCATTACGTTATTTATATTTACTAAGAAGTTCTTTAGTTAACGGGCAAAGCGTAAATAATAACTCGTATTCTATTGAAGCATCATTGGACAAAATTGTAAGGGTATACCACCTCGACATTAACTAACTCTTCATTATAGATATCTCTTTGCTATTACCGTAGGCGGACCCCCTCAAAGGTTTGAAGTTGTTAGCGGATACTATTCACCATGACTTAGCTAAATAAAGGGGAGGTTGTCAGTGAGGGTTAAGGTTTTCCTATGGAATCTATTTAGTAATTAATTCTATATTTCCTCCAATTGCTGCAATGTTGTTACTTATGCATATTTCTGTTGTGAATCGCTGTAAATAATGAGGCCCACCCGCTTTAGGTCCGGTACCTGATAGGCCTTGTCCACCAAAGGGTTGAGACCCGACTATCGCGCCAATCATATTACGGTTTAGATAAAAATTTCCAATATGTAGCTTGTTAGCAATAGACTTTGCCCATACTTCGTTTCGACTATGGATGCCGCAAGTTAAGCCGTAACCACATTGATTGATTTCTTCAATGAGGTGTTCGATATTTTTATGTTTATAAGTAATAACGTGAAGCACTGGGCCAAAGTGTTCAGCTTCTAAGTCTCCAATACGATTAATTTCGAAAACATGGGGTGCTATCAGGTTTTTAGTATTCGTTTTAGGGTCTATTTCACAGGCAAAAATGAGCTTGTGATGACTTTTCATCCTCTTTATATGCTGTTCAAGCTTCTTTTTGGCCTGGGTGGATATTACTGGGCCGATATCAGAATCTAAGCTCCCGGGGTCGCCAATAGAAAGTTCTGCCATGGCGCCTTTTAATAAAGAGATAATCGTGTGAGCGGTATCTTGTTGTAAATAGAGCACCCTAAGTGCTGAGCAGCGCTGCCCTGCGGAATAAAAAGCGGATTGAATGACATCTTTTACCACTTGTTCAGGTAAGGCTGAGCTATCGACAATCATGACGTTTTGTCCGCCCGTTTCTGCAATGAAAGGGATAATTCCGCTGGTTCTCTGTGTGAGGGTTTGAGAGATAAGTTGTGCTGTTTGAGTAGACCCTGTAAAAGCAACGCCTGCGAGTTTAGAGCGTACACAGAGTTCAGGGCCTATTTGGTTACCTTTGCCGGGGGCAAAGTGTAAGGCTTGTGTTGGGAGGCCTGCTTGATAGAACAAGTCTATTGCAAAGCGTGCAATTAATGAACTTCGTTCTGCTGGCTTTGCTATTACTGTGTTACCAGCCATGAGTGCTGCGCATATTTGACCGCTAAAAATAGCAAGTGGAAAGTTCCAAGGGCTAATACATAGAAAGACGCCTCTCCCTCTGAGTTCTAAGGTGTTTAGCTCACCTGTTACGCTCGGCAGAGTGTTTGATTCAGCAAATAATGCTAGTCCATGTTGTGCGTAATAATATGCAAAGTCGATGGCTTCACGCACTTCGTTCAATGCATCGGGTATGGTTTTTCCCGATTCTCTTATTAATAAAGAGACAAGTTCCAACTGATGATCCTGAAGTACCTTTGCAAAGTTCATTAATATGCTTGAACGCTCACTTGCGTTAGTGTTACGCCAGATTGAAAAATAGGTATGCGCCTCGTCAAGCTGTTCAAGGGCGCTCATATTATCAATCAGGTGACAGGTTCCAACTAGGTGAGCATCGTAAGGGCTTAAAATATCATTTATATTTGTCTGTATAGACAGCCCATTAACATTCATGCTGCTTTGCCATCTCTGCGATTTAAGTTCCTCTAGCTTGAGTATTAGTTCATCTCGTTTGGTTTTATTGGCAAGGTTAAAGCCTTTAGAATTACGGCGAATGGATGAGTAAATATCTTCAGGGAGCGGCAGTACTCGATCTTCTGTCTTGATTAATAAAGGGTGTTGGCATAGTTGATTAATTTTTGCCTTAGGGTTCAGTAGTTGTTTTAAAAAAGCATTGTTAGCACCATTCTCCAATACGCGCCTCACTAAATAAGGGAGTAGTTCTTTATACTGACCAACAGGTCCATAAATTCTAACCTTTAAATTTGGATAATGAGTCCTAAGTGCGGTATATATTGGTTCTCCCATGCCGTGAAGGCGTTGAAACTCATAGGAGTCATCTGGCTCAGCGTGGCTTAAAATGTCACAAATAGTCACGGCATTGTGGGTAGCAAATTGAGGATAAAAACAATGCCGGTTTTTGAGCATGAAATCGGCGCATGCAAGGTAGGAAATTTCGGTATGGTGCTTTTGGGTGAATACCGGGTAATGCGCTAAACCTTCAACTTGAGCCTGTTTTATTTCACTATCCCAGTAAGCACCTTTGACTAAACGCACTGAAATTTTTCGACCGCTACATTCTGAGAGATGTTTTAAGTATTTGAGTAAGCATAAAGCGCGTGGACTGTAGGCTTGTACTGCGAGCCCTATATGTGTGCTTTTCCCAAGAGAGGGAAGTGTAAATAGCCCTTGGAACACTTCAAACCCTAGTGTTTGTCGATCTGCTTCTTCAGCATCAATTGTTAGGTCAATATTATGTTCATTGGCTAGCTTCATTAATGGGGCGAGTGTTTGGATTAATGCCTTAACGCACCCTGATTGGTGGCGATATTCATAACGTGGGTGAAGTGCCGATAGTTTGATAGAGATGGAAACCATTTTTGGTAATGAACTGTGGCTAATGTTAGTGAATGCTGTTTGATATTTTTTATAGAACTCATTAGCATCTTTTTGACTAAGCGCTGATTCACCCAGCATGTCGAGAGAGAAATAATCATTAGTATTGTCGTATTGCATTATATTTGTGAGTGCTTGCTTAATATTCTCAGCAAAAATAAACTGCCCTGAAATTTTTGCGATAACTTTTTTCATTGCGGCATGAATGAGTGGCTGAGATGCTAGTCGTAACAAACGATGAATATAGTTTTCTGTATGACGTTCAGGGCTAGTGGTTAGCATATTTCCGGTCAACATGAGCATCAACGTTGAGGTATTCACCATAAAAGGGCTATCGCTATGAAGGTGACTTTGCCAGTTTAAAGGGCGAGTTCTATCGGCAATCAAGCGTGATGCGACCGATTGGTCAGGGATTCGTAATAAGGATTCTGTGAGGGTCATGAGCGCTAAACCTTCATCCGAAGAGAGCTGGTACTCTTGAAGTAGAGCCTGTAGATCGTCACGATTGTTTTGCTGTTGAAGTGCTTGCAGACTTATTTTCTCTGCGAAGCTACTGATGTGTTTCATTTCTTTATTTGTACGGCGAATAGCCGTTCGCAATACAGAGATCAGAGCATCTTCGCTCGTGCAGTAGTGTTGGTCGATATCATTTCTTAACTGCTGAAGGCTCATAAGGTCACCTTTTCGATATAGCTTCTATTTTCGATGTAGGTCTTATGAGTATAGTCAATTAGGGTTTGCGCATTACTACACTATGTTCTAATCCCACTGTGGATAGTACAAAGTAGTCTATTAACTAAACCATTTTATTCATGGCTGGGTATATACTTAGAGCGTCGATCCTATGTTTGTTTAAACGTATTTAATTATCCGCTTAAACAATCCTTTTAAAGATAGAATTTTAAAATAAGGATATCCTTGAACAATCCGTTTTTGATTATTTTCAAATTAGTATACGGGGTGTTATATGAAACGTTTATATTATTTAAGCCCATCGATTGAAAGTGTTGAGCAGGTTTCTAATGACTTGCATGAAAAAGGCATTACCGATTGGCATTTTCATATCATTAGTAAAGATGAAGCAGGGCTTTACTCTCATCATTTACAGTCAGCATCACTTATCCAGCGAACAGATGTGATTCGGTTTGTAGAGAGAGGCTTAATCGCAGGTGGGGTGTTAGGCATTTTATTTACGATGCCTTTAGCTTACGTTGAAGCGTTTACGTTGAATGTCTGGCTTGGTATTTCATTCTTTTGTGTACTCTTTGGCTCATGGGCTGGCTTTATCGGTGGGATCTCTCAGGAGAATTATAAAATCAGCCGCTTTCATGATCATATTTCAGCAGGGCAATATTTAATTCTGGTTGATGTTGCCAAGGAACATGAAAAGCTGATTCGCTGTGTCATGGAAATTCGTCACCCAGAAGCAATTGCTCAGGGTAAGAGCTCAATTTTTACCAACCCGTTTGCATCAGAGGACTTTCAATTACAAAGGATTGAGTCTTAGCAATATTCTTTAGATTGAATTGTTATGGAAGGGCTTATGTGAAATTGAGTGGGTGAAAATACACCGACTCAATTTTTTTATGTCTTTTGTATCAGAAAATACAGTTATTCTGGCTCATCCGCATCACGAATTCGTTCTTGGCGCGCTTGCTCTTCTTCCCAAGCAGCTTTGATCTCATCAATCACAGAATCCACATCGGCTTCTTCACCGCTTTCTTCGAAATGCCCCGTTAATTCAATATCAGGATGTAAGGCGCCTTCTTCAAATAATGCCCATAGTTCTTTTGCGTACTTTGTTTTGCTTAACTCTGGTGCAAATTGTGAATAATAAGTCGTCATATTATTAACATCGCGGGCTAACATCGATTCAGCATGGTTATTTGCTGCCGCATCGACCGCTTGTGGCAGGTCAATAATAACAGGCCCATACTCGTCAACGAGCACATTGAATTCGGATAAATCGCCATGAATGAGGCCAACACATAGCATGCGCATCACATATTGCATCATAACCGCGTGATCTTCGATGGCTTGTTCTTCAGACATTGAGACATCGTTCAATCTTGGCGCAACATCACCAGCATCGTCGGTAACTAGCTCCATGAGTAACACGCCATCAAAGCAGCCAAAGGGCTTCGGAACCCGAACACCGGCAGCGGCTAACTTATAAAGCGCATCAACTTCTGCATTTTGCCAGGTTTCTTCCTGTTGTTTACGGCCAAACTTCGAGCCTTTTTCCATGGCACGAGCGCGTCGGGTATTACGGACTTTACGGCCCTCTTGATATTGAACGGCTTTCTTGAAACTGCGCTTGGCTGCTTCTTTATATACTTTTGCACAACGAATCTCTGTACCGGTTCGTACAATATAGACGTCAGCTTCTTTTCCGCTCATTAAACGGCTGATGACTTCGTCAACTAGACCGTCTTCTACTAGGGGTTGTATTCTTTTAGGAGTTTTCATGTCGCCGTTATACCTTAACTACAAGCATGATGGAATAGCGATTTGTGTTTCAGTTAGCATCTTTAATGGGAAGCGAGAGAAGAGCGCTGAAATTTTGTTCAATTTCGAGTGATTTCTTTAAATTGGGCTAATATTAAAGCGAATTTCTAGTCATAGGTATTTTATGGATATGGATTTACGTCAATCATTTAAAATTCCACTTTTATCCTTTCTCGTATTTGTTTCTTCTATTTGTGAAGCGAAACCAGTTTCCATTGCGTTTACTTTTTCAATGTCGCCTTACTTAAATGATGATATGAAGTCAGGAATTGAAAGAGATATTATTTTTGAAGCGATGAATGCTAGCGATATGGTGTTGGGGGAAGTACATAATGTACATTATAAGCGCGCCATGAAAATGTTAGAGCAGGGGCGCATCGATGCTATCGTGTCGAATATGGCGAATAGAGCTTATGATGAGCTTGCGCGTAAGTCTTACCCGTCTAACAAAACTATTGCATATGTCGATTGTGCGATTACTTTCGTGAAACAAGATTATAAACTCACTTCCGTTCAGGACTATGCCGATAAATCAATCTGGGCATTTAAAACTGCGAAGACTACTTTGGGGGCAGAATTTGAGTTGATGGCAAATAATAACCCTCATTACACGGAAAATACCGATCAATTAATGCAGGCAGACATGCTGGCACTTGGACGGATAGATGTGGCGATTTCAGATAGAAATATTTTTACTAGTGAATTGAGGCGAGATGATCAGTATCAAACTCAAGATTTTGAATTTCAAGCGATAGGAGAGCCCACTCCTAGAACGCTAAGGTTTAGTAATAAAGAACATTTAGAAAGCTTTAACGCAGGCTTGGCTAAGATTAAAGAAAATGGCGATTATGCGAAAATTTTGATGCGATATAAAGGTCACTATGTTTCCTCATGTTATTAAAGTTGTAAACGTTTAAGAGTATGACGAATGTGACATGGGATTTCAGTAGATTGCTTGCTCGGTTTACAAATACATGGGTGAATTCACCAAATGCAGCGGTCTCACTGGTCCTCTCTTTAAAAATACTAGCGCCTTAATTGATCGAACTATTACCTAGCTTGTTGATTCGAATGCCGACTGATATCTTCTCAGGGTAGGTTAAATGGGGGCGCGATACTGACAGTTGGAGCTGACAACATACCCGACAACGTTAGCGTGTTGAATATCTTAGTTGGCTGCCTCAATTAAGTGCTGATTCACAGCAGAGTCAAAATAAGAATAATACGTCACGTTATTAATGTGACCATAAATATCGTTGTCCATCCAGCGTGTGATGATCGGGTAAAACACTTTATAATCGTGGCGAAGAATAGGGCTCTTCATGTCGAATTGCCTCTGAACATGTTTAGATAATAAAAATTCATGTCAACATAAAGGATTTTTTGTGCCAGAACTACCCGAAGTTGAAACGACACTAAAAGGCATTGAACCTTACTTAGCTGAATACGAGATTGAATCAGTTACTGTGCGTAATGGGGCACTTAGGTGGCCGGTGTCAGAACAGGTTTATAATCTAGCACATCAAAAGATTAAAAAAGTTACGCGCCGTGGCAAGTATATTATTGTTCACTTCGAAATAGGTGCGATGCTTATTCACTTAGGTATGTCGGGAAATCTAAGGGTGGTTGAGCCTGATATGCCTGTTCAAAAGCATGACCATGTCGATTTAATCATTAACTCAGGAAAAATTATTCGATTTAATGATCCTCGACGTTTTGGTTGTGTATTGTGGGCCGATGAATGGTCGAAGCATAAACTCATTCAAGGTTTAGGTGTAGAGCCTTTGACCGAGTTATTGACGGGGAAATATCTACATATCAAAGCAAAAGGGAAAAAAACCACTATTAAGCAGTTTATTATGAATGGCAAGTTAGTGGTGGGTGTCGGAAATATTTATGCGAACGAAGCGCTGTTCTTAGCCGGTATTCACCCAGCCAGAACCGTGAGTAAAGTTTCGCTTAAAAATATGAACTTACTTGTCGATCGTATCAAACAGGTATTAAGTGAGGCGATTGTGCAAGGCGGTACAACATTAAAAGATTTTGTGGGTAGTGACGGTAAACCTGGCTATTTTAAGCAGCAGTTAAATGTGTATGGTCGTGCAGGTGAACCTTGCAATGTATGTAAAGAAACGCTGCAGGAAATCAGACAAAATAACCGGTCTAGTGTATTTTGTTCGCAATGTCAGACATAGAATTCGACAGCACTGATATAAGCGCTATAGTTTAAGGTATAAAAGGTACTCCTTTTAAAAATTCGGTAACAGCGTAGTGATTAATACGCACACAGGAGAATGGAAGAAATGCACTCAACATTAATTAATTTATGTAAAACATTATTACTTGCTTTGGTATTGGTTGTGCCTTCAACAGGTTGGTCCAATACTGTTGATGAAGTGCCATCACCCCTTGCCATGTCGGGGGATGCAATTTTTGTGCGGCCCGTCATGATGGCTGTAACCGTTTTAGGCGCAGCAGTATTTATTATTTCTTCTCCTTTTTCAGCTTTAGGTGGCAATATTGGCGAATCATTTGACCAACTAGTCGGTGGCCCTTTTGAAACAACATTTGTGCGATGCCTGGGTTGTACAATGAATGGTCGGAAAGTCACAACGGTGGTAAAGCAGACAGAAGAGTCTAAATAATCGGATTAAATATTCGTTAGGGATATATCTAAGTTACTAAAAATCATACCATTTCTCGCTTTATTCTAACTGAGAAAAGTGGCGAGAAATGGTGCGAAGTATTTTCAGCTTAAGCCTTGTCTATTAAACTGTCCCAGTCAAAATTACGATCTCCGACCGCATGAAAAAATGGGTTTAGAATTGACTCTTTCTGGTTGTATTCCAGAGGAGCTAAGTCAGCATCCATTATCTTTCCACCTGCAGCACTTAATACCGCGTGAGCCGCCGCCGTGTCCCACTCGCTGGTGAGCGCTAAACGTGGATACCAGTCAGCAGTCCCTTCAGCTAATGCACAGATTTTTAATGAGCTGCCCATGCTGACTAAGTTAATTGACTTGAATCTAGACTCGATGGTTTTGAGCATCGCTTCAAGTGCTTCAGCGCCATGTCGACGGCTGCCAACAACGGTTAAATCCTGTCCTAGCATAAGAGGTGTTGCTTGAATTTGTTTTTTCACGCCTTTTACTTCTTTCCATGCCCCTATGTTTTTAGCACCGTAGTACAAAGTGCCTGTGACGGGAACGTACACCAAGCCAAGTATTGCTTCGGCGCCATCAATTAATGCGATGTTAACGGTAAATTCGTCATTCTTATTGATAAATTCTTTGGTGCCATCTAAAGGGTCGACTAACCAATAACGTTGCCATGCGCCGCGTTCCTCAAAAGAGGCCATGCCGCCTTCCTCAGATAAAACAGGGTATAAAGTGTCTAGAGCATTTAAACCTTTATCAATAATGATATGTGCCGCATGATCAGCTTTTGTCACGGGTGAATCATCTGATTTATTTTCCACCTCAATCGGAGCGTCAGAATGATAAACTTCTAAAATAGCGGCACCTGCTTCAATAATAATGTCTTTTAGGGCGGGGATTAAATTCTCTAACTCAGGCATGAGTGTTTTTCCTTTTAACAGTGCTGGCTTGTATGAATATTGTATGAATAGAATAGGAGCGTTAAAATATACACCTATCTTCGTATCTGTTTAAAAAAGAGTATAAATTGATTCATGCTTGACTGGAACCAAATAGACACCGTTTTTTTTGATATGGATGGGACATTATTGGACCTTCATTTTGACAACTATTTTTGGCTGGAGCACTTACCAAAGCGTTTTACGGAGCTAAAAAATACCTCGCCAGAAGAAACCAAAAAACGTTTACATGCCATGTATGATAGTCATCAAGGCTCGTTAAATTGGTATTGTCTTGATTTTTGGTCTGCTGAACTTGACGTCGATGTTGTTGCGCTCAAGCGGGAAGTTAGTTCACGCATTGCCTACCGGCCCAACGTGAAAACGTTTCTTAATGAAATTAAAGCGAAAGGTTTGGATCTTGCGATTGTGACCAATGCGCATCGAGATAGTGTTAAGCTAAAGCTCGAGTTGACGGATCTAGGTATGTACTTTGATGAAATTATTTGTTCGCATGATTATCATATTCCCAAAGAGTCTTCGGACTTTTGGACCGCTTTAAACCATAAGCGTCCTTTTGATGCGCATCGAACTATTTTTTTTGATGATAATGATGCGGTGCTGCGTTCAGCTAAAGATTTTGGCATAAAACATCTTTATTCTATTGCCCAGCCTGATAGTCAGAAAGCACCTCGAACTGAGTGCGAATTTCATTTAGTGCATGACTTTATGGACCTGTTAACATGACTGAAGAGATAAAAGTTAGATTAGATAAATGGCTTTGGGCTGCGCGTTTTTATAAAACACGGAGTCTTGCAAAAGATGCTGTGGATGGCGGTAAAGTTCATTTTAACCAGCAGCGCTGTAAGCCGAGTAAAGTCGTTGAAGTAGGGGCTGAAATAAATCTTCGTCTAGGCTTTATCGATAAAACGGTCGTGGTTAAGGCTATTAGTGGGCAGCGACGAAATGCAACGCTTGCACAAACTTTATATGAAGAAACAGAAGAGAGTATTTCAAAAAGAGAGAAAGCACTCCTAGAACGAAAACATATGATGGGTGATCAAATCTTGCCGACAGGGAAACCTAATAAACGGGACCGAAGGCTCATTCATCAATTCAAAAACATAAATTCGGAATAAGTGTTTTTTACCTTATATCGAATCAAGCATTAACGAATCAACCATTGGTAAATATTATGATTGAAGGGGATACTTTTCAGCGCTTTCTTCTCGAAGAACTTCATATTCGTGGCGAATGGGTTCGCTTGAGTGATAGTTATCAGGAAGCGACCAAGGATCTTGATTATCCGGAAAATCTCAGATCCCTACTTGGGCAGGCTATTGCCGCTGCAGTGCTTATGACCGGTACATTGAAGTTTGATGGGCGACTATCTATTCACGCTCGCGGAGAAGGGCCTGTAAGCTTACTTATGTCTGAAGCAACGAATCGGCGAACCTTTAGGGGTATAGTGGACTGGGACGGCGAAATAGATCCTGATGCATCATTAGTTGAGTTGTTAGGCAATGCACAACTGGCAATAACCATTGATCCAGACAAGGGTAATCGTTATCAAGGTGTTGTGCCATTAGAGCGGGAGAATCTAGCAGGGTGTCTGGCGCATTACTTTGAGCTTTCAGAGCAATTAGATACCTTTTTGATGTTAGAGGCTAACGAGAGCGGCTGTTTTGGCCTTATGCTACAAAAGCTTCCAGATTATAAAAAGATAGAAGATCAGGATGCCTGGAATCGAATAGTGCAGTTTGCGAAAACTTTAAAAATTGATGAATTTATGGAAACGGACAATGAAACATTAATGCTTCGGCTGTTTCACGAGGAGAGCGTATTATCTTTTGATCAAGAACCGGTTAAATTTGAGTGTTCCTGTTCCCGGGAGCGTACTTTGTCCTCAATTGAGACTTTAGGCGAAGACGAGGCGCTTGAAATATTAGAAAATGCCGCCACCATTGCGGTAGATTGCCAATTTTGTCGCAAGCATTATGAATTTGATCGCGCAGATATCGTTGAACTATTTCGTTTAGGATCTTCGCATTAAAGCACTTTTCTGTAGTATTTCGAACAAATGCATGTTTGAAATGCTACAAATTCGATTATTTTCTTTCGAATGTGAACAAATGTGATGAAAATTAAATATAGTCGTTTTTTGTACAGTAATTTGGCATAATAGCGCCCCAAATTTTTGAGAGACCATGCTTTACCAAAGCAAAGGTCAAACCTAACCCCTTAGTGAGGTCGAAGTGAGTAACACTTATATAGATCTAAGTTCAGCACTACTTGTTGAGCACGCCCTTGAGCGAAAAGAAGGCAGATTAGCTGCTAACGGTTCTTTCGTCGTTACCACCGGAAAGAGA
>Ga0209184_1000055_pt1 | contig 145375 bp, 142 predicted proteins | sample EN8Hudsemesocosm_2_FD_184627 | JGI IMG/M metagenome (GOLD analysis project Ga0209184, IMG submission 184627) | Methane-oxidizing microbial communities from mesocosms in the Hudson Canyon - EN8C Hudson Canyon (SPAdes) (version 2) | ecosystem: Environmental > Aquatic > Marine > Cold seeps... | reverse complement strand
AGCGTCATTGAAACCTGTCGTAAAAGAAATCAGTCGCCGTGGATTTATTTGGCACAAGTTATCGCAAGTCAGCGGTCAGGCTTGCCGGTACCGGCATTGCCAAATTGTAGGGTGTCTGAATAATTACAAAAGAACAAGGTATTGATATAGAAGAAATTAATGATCACATTAAAAAATCATCAATAGGAATTGCAAAAGATCTTAATAGCTTAATTTCAGGTCAACCTGAGATTATTATAAATAATACTAGGCTATCAATCGGTGATGAAGTACAAAGGAAACTAGTTCAATCTAATGAACAAATCAAATTAGAATTTAGTGATGAATCAGAATAACACGCTAATAAGTATATCCACTTGACCGAAAAAAAACTCGCCACTGCCGGCCTTATTCACAAACCCGTAAGGCGGTTATTCGTAGGTTGGAATAGCGTAGCGTTTTCCGACATTTTGCTTGCAGTTTAAGCATTGGATTACACCTTATGGTGGGAAACGCTATCGCTATTCCACCCTACGCTTCCTTGCACCAAACAGCGTCAAGCAACAAGCCATTTTTCTCGTTTCCAAGCTCCGGCTTGGAAGCACATAAAGCGACAACTCCGCTGCAAAGCATTAACCATTCCTGTCAGGAACAACCAATATCGCTAAATAATGACTTAGCTTCTGCCAATAACAGACTCAACTCTGGTTCAAATATGATTGATACAATTTATATAGAAGAAAATATCCTACAACACCCTCGCGTGTTAGATATTTGTGCGCGTTTTCCGAAAGCGCGACAGGTCACTTGTAATCGCTATGGCGAAGTCTTTAATCCGAAAGCCCAGAACTTTCGCCTACAAAAACAGCAACCCGCTTTAATTCTCGCGGAAAAATATCAAGGCTTCATGCTTAAAGCCCCGCCGCATTACGGTATCGGTGCCAAGCAGAATTATTACTTCTCGCACATGCTAAATTGCTTATACGATTGCCGTTATTGCTTTTTACAAGGCATGTATCAATCGGCTAATTATGTGCTTTTTGTAAATTATGAAGACTATTTCGCCGATATTCAGCGCTTATGCGCCGAAACGCCCGATGAACCAGTACACTTTTTTTCTGGCTACGATTGTGACAGTTTAGCCTTGGAACCTGTTACCGATTTTGCTAAAGAATTTTTACCCGTTATCCGCGCCATTCCTAACGCGTGGATGGAGTTACGCACAAAAAGCACGCAAGTTCGGCATTTATTAGATATTGAGGCTTTTGAGCGTTGTATTGTCGCTTTTAGCTTTACTCCTGATGAAATCGCTTCAGCATTGGAACATAAAGCGCCTAATATCTTAAAACGGCTGGATGCGCTGAATAAGTTACAGGAAAAAGGCTGGCCGATAGGTTTGCGCTTTGACCCTATTATTTACGAAGATGATTATCAGCAGCACTATCAAAGCTTATTCAAAACCGTGTTTGCTAAAATTAATCCTGATTTATTGCATTCCGTTAGTTTAGGTGTTTTTCGCTTACCGGATAAGTATTTCAAAAAAGTACAAAAACTGTACCCTGAAGAAAAGTTATTTGCCAGCCCACTAGAATCGCGTGACGGCATGATGTCTTATAAAGCGAAAATAGAAGAAGAAATGATGCAATTTTGCACGCAGGAATTACTCAACTATATTCCTGAAGATAAATTTTTCCCATGCAGTCTATAAAGCGTACGATTTTAATTACGGGAGCAAGCTCAGGCATAGGTCGGGCTTGTGCGCGCACTTTATTAGATCAAGGACATGAGGTGATTGGCGTCTCCAGAGATTGCCAAAAATTCACTCAAGCTCACCCGCGATTTAGTTCGGTGCAAATAGATTTCAGCGATTTAATTTCTTTGCCCGATAAAATCAAACAACTGACCAAACAATATTCCGCAATTAATGGCATTGTTTTCAGTGCTGGCAAAGGTCAATTTTCCAGCTTGGAAGAGTTTTCCTTTAGCCAAATACAAGAAATAATGAACCTAAACTTTGTGAGCCAAAGTTTTCTAGCCAAAGGATTTTTACCAGCCTTAAAACGCAAGCCTTTAGCTGATCTTATCTTTATAGGCTCAGAAGCCGCCTTAGCAGGTAGCCGTAAAGGTTCGATTTATTGCGCCAGTAAGTTTGCCCTACGGGGGTTTAGTCAGGCACTGAGGGATGAATGCGCGAAAAGCAGCGTGCGTGTTTCCTTAATTAACCCCGGCATGGTGAAAACCGGTTTTTTTAACACATTAACGTTTGAACCCGGCGAACAAGCAAGCCAACATTTGCTGGCAAAAGACGTTGCGGACGCCGTTAGCTATATTATTAATGCGCGACTAGGTATTATTATTGATGAAATAAACTTAAACCCGGCAAATAAAGTGATAAATTTCAAGAAGTAAGTCGCACTTTTGAGAGTAACCCCTTAATCCTCTAGCCTAAGACTGCGACAATATGCCACATTTTCAATTGCAATGAACTTAGATATGATATATGCAACTCTTAAATGCACTCCAAATCGATTAGAGTTTACCCTCCTCCTTGAATGCGACTTAACTTAGTTAAGACGCATTTTTTTTGCCTAGTCGTTTTCAAGTAAGCAGCCTTTGCTACATCCCTACTATCATAGTGTCCTTTTAGATACCTTAAAAACTAAAGCTACAACAGAGCTTTTACAATAAAATCAATCCTCCCCAAACACATAAAATCCCCCCCGTTACTTTACTGAGGAGTTGTTCATTTGCAGGCATCCCCTTTTCCAGCAAGATAAATAAAGTAATCAGAACCATAGCCGTTATGTTCATAACGCCAACAGCAAACATAATTAACATTTGCGCCCAACAACATCCCACACAGGTACTGCCATGAATAATTCCCATATTAAAGGCTCCTTGCCTGCCATTCTGCCAGGAATTTAATAAAAAACTGAACGGTGAGCGACAATGTTGCAAACAGGCATTTTTCAGTGCGGTGAACTGATAGATACCAGCCATAATCAATATACCGGCAGCTAAAAATGCATTACTGTTTTCCATCATTCCAGATAACCATTGCAATCCGTGTAACTGCCATTGCAACAAAGTTAATATCACACTGAAGACCAACCAGACCAACAGATAAGCGAGACTAAAAAGAATGCTGAAAGGCGCATCATCTCCATAACGCTGTCGACAGCTGTTACTAAACGCCTTAATCATTGGTACTGCTGAAGGAAGCATCATAGCAGCCATCATGACCGCCCACATACTATAGACAACTGCAAAATCAGTGAGTTGCCATTGCCAGGCTGAATTGGGGGGCATCCACATTTCCGACATAGGCAATGCATTCATTTGCCAATATTGATAAACAAGAAAGCCCCATGCGGTGAGAGTAATAACAATAAGTAGAATAAGAATTTTCGGCACAGGTAATACAGTTAGGGTTGATAAGTAAAAGGTGAGTAATAGCCGTTACGATCACTGAATTGCCAGTCTTTATCAAAATCTTGATATTGATAGTGATTGGATTTAGCAACGATTGAAGGGTGGCTACTGACAACACATAAAGGCGGGTTACTAATAGTCGATCCGCTCCCCGTGATACCTTGAATACTTTCTATTTCTGCTTGGGCAATACCAGGAATAGACATCCTGCGTTTTTTACCCTCTTCTTGATAATCAATTTTAACTTTTTTGATCCCTAAGACTTCAGTAACAAAGCTCATCAAAATGGCTAAATGGCCTCCTTGTTGACCACTAAAAATTTGGGTAACGGCATCAACTTGGGCATCATCCGCTTGTTCATCTATATATAAAGCAGCTTGCCAGTTACCCTCTTTCATATTACTCGGTGCATAACAAGCCAATGCGACATTAAGATTATCCAGAGTTTTGTTGGCAAAGTGACCTGTTTCTATATGCCAAGCGACCAATAATTTACAGTCACCTTCTGAAGGGTCTTGCAACCAAATACAAGGGCAAGCCGTTTCACAGTTACATGTTTCAAAATAACTACCCTGCAATTTCCAGTTGATTTTTTCAGTCATTATTTTCACCTAAAAGGGTTCTTTAAACGGCCTAAGGTCAAGTTCATGTGTCCATGCACTAGGGTGTTGACAATGCATCGACCAGTAAGTTTCAGCAATCGCTTCTAGCTTCAACATACCTTCTTCACCTTTAGACTGGTAATATTCTGGAAATTGTTGGGCAGCACGGTCACCATTAATCACGCCGTCAATAATAGCATGTACAACATGAATACCTGCGGGAGAAAACTCTCGTGCCAAACCTTGAGCCAAGGATCTTAATGCCGCTTTAGCTGATGCAAAAGCAGTGAACGGAGGCTTTGCTCTCAAGGAGGCAGTGGCACCAGTAAAAATAAGTGTGCCCTGCTGATTAGGCTGCATGCACTCGATGGCTTCTTTGGCGAATAAAAAAGCGCCCAGACAATTTTGCTGCCATAAGGCAGTAAACGTTTCTGATTTGGTTTCTAAAATAGGCGCAGAAATATTGCTGTCTACATTGTAGACAGCAAGTTGTAACGCTGATCCATCAAAATGAATAGCGTCGAACAGATGGTTAATATCGTATTCTTGAGTCGCATCGGCCACCACAGAAGTAGCTTGTCCGCCATGCTTCATAATACTATCAACCACCTGTTGCAGTTTTTCTTCACTACGCCCAGCTATGTAGACATGTAAACCTTTCGCAGCAAAGTGTTTTGCCAATGTCGCGCCTAAGCCACGTTCAGGTCCAACGCCAATAATAACAGCTGAGTTTTGTTGGCTCATTATGCAGCCTTACCTGCGTCAGTTGCCGTAGGAACTTCAATTAAACTGCCCGTTTTAACATCATAAATATAACCATAAACCGGAATATCAGCCGGAACTAAGGGGTGAGACTTAATTCTGATAACATCTTCAGTCACACTTATCGCTTGGTCTTTTATGGTAAGCCAGTTGATATATTTACCTTCTGCAGAACCTGGACCTTCACAGCAGTCATGCCAACCATCGGCATCAACTGACGCGGTTTTTAAACTATGATCAAGTAGCTCGCTCATAATCTCACTGGTAAAAGTTTCCATACCGCAATCTGTATGGTGAATAACAAACCATTCACGGGTACCTAAGAGCTTATAGGAAATCACTAGAGAGCGTATAGCATCATCACTGGCACGCCCGCCCGCATTACGAATGACATGAGCATCACCTTCCGCAAGACCGGCATATTTGGCAGGATCTAATCTAGCATCCATACAGGTCAGTATGGCAAATTGACGGCCAGGAGGCATAGGTAAATCAGCTTTATCAAAGTCGTTACTATAGTCACGATTAGCAAGTAAAACTTCATTAAGTATTTTTGACATTATTAAATCCTTCCAAAGATAAGAGAAAAGTTATTCACGGGCATATTGATCTGTTCTTTTAATTCCAGACCATGTTTCGCTGCCGCAGCTTTTAAATCAGCGACATCTTTTAAACCCCACTCAGAAACGCCCGCAGAACTTAAAGTCTGATGAAACTCCTGGTTTGATTCTGTTGCAAATTTACCTTCAACCTGAAAAGGTCCATAAATTAACAAAAAGCCACCATCACTGAGTAAGTGTTCCGCGCATTCCATCATGCCATCGGCAATAGAAATAGGGGCAACCTGAAAAATATTAATGCAGAAAATAGAAGCAAAAGAACCTTTCATTTCTTCATTAAACCAAGTTTCTGGATTCGTTAAATCGAGATGGACTGGATCCGCTATATTGTCATTACCATGAGCATCACTCAGATCCTTAATATGATCAAAAACTTCAATATCCCTGTCCGAGGGGTGAAAATGCAAATGCTCAAAATGCGGCGCAAAGTAGTTGATATGCATACCGCTGCCACTGGCCATTTCCAACACTCGACCAGAGTCTTTGGGTAGTTTCTCTTTCAAGACACCTAAGATGGGTTCGCGGTTACGATTACCGGCCCAGGCGACGTATTCACTTAAGGGATGTGGATCTAAAGGGGGTTTTTCAGTGCTCATTATAGAAACCTCGTTTTGTTATAATTATTATTTTCATACCTTTAAGGCCGTGTAAGATAGGATTCTGTATTTTTCTTATGGCCTTAGCTAGATCTAAAAGCATATTCCATACCGTTTTACTTGGTTATATAAAACAATAACTTATGTTTTTTGTTTGCTTGTATTGTGAAGCTATGCTTCAATAATTGAAAACAAACTTCAGGAATAAGTCATGCCAAATAGCTCACTTTCCGATTTAACACCTATTGCTTTTTTGCAAACTTTTATTATCGAACTGATGCATGCAAGTGAACAGTTAGGGCAGGAGCAGTCTCAGCAATTAATTGAAAATATTGCACTTACGGCAGGCTGTTTTTTTGAAGAAGTGTATCGAAACCAGTCCAATAACAAAAAAAATGCACTGAATATAGAAAGCTATATCGAATTAATATTAGGACTTAAAAATAATATTGGCGGCAATTTTTCATTATCTTCAAGTAATCAAGAAGCTATCTGTGTGTGTAACACCAGCTGTCCTTTCGGTGAAGAAGTAGTTAACTTTCCTGAGTTATGTGGTATGACATCCAGCGTCTTTGGTGGTATTGCCGCACGCAATTTTGGCTACGCCAAAGTAGAAATAGCGAAAAGCATTGCTCAGCATGATGGCTGTTGTGAAGTTTATATTCACCTAGACCCTGAAATAGCCAAAAACAAGCAAGGAATTGAATATCGAGACAATAGAAACGACAATAAACATGAACAAAATGTTGATGCCCTGCACTCTCGCATAGAAGAAAGTATGCTAAAAATCTGGCGCAAACAAAGTCAAAAGCTCGCCAAGAAATGCCAGCCGCCCTTAATTATTGCTAACTCAACAGGCATGAAAAAAGTACTGCAATCAATAGAAGTGATTGCTCCCACGACGGCAACGCTATTGATTCAAGGGCAAACAGGGGTTGGCAAAGAGTTAGTTGCACGCGCTATACATGCAATGAGTGGTCGCTGCAATAAAGCATTTGTGCCAATTAATTGCGGGGCAATAGCAGAAAGTTTACTGGAAAGTGCCTTATTTGGTCATGAAAAAGGCGCATTTACTGGTGCAATAGAAGTTCATCAAGGTGTTTTTGAGCGCGCTGAAGGCGGCACCTTGTTTTTGGATGAAGTGGACTCACTATCACCCGCCGCACAAACACGTTTACTCAGGGTCATACAAGAAGGAGAGCTAGAAAGAGTTGGAGGAAAACAAGCGATACAGGTTGATGTGCGACTTATCTCTGCAACCAATGCTAATCTACAGGATAAAATGGCACAAGGGCTGTTTCGCAAGGACTTATACTATCGTATCAATGTGGTCCAATTAGAAATACCGCCCCTGAATGAAAGGTCAGAAGATTTGCCAGCCTTGATTGATTTAATTTTACAACGAATGAGTAAAAAACATAATAAGTCAGTAACCTCAGTGAGTGGTGCTGTTATGCAAAGAGTCCTGGCGTATTGTTGGCCAGGCAATGTCCGAGAGCTGGAAAATACGCTGGAACGTAGTTTATTATTTACTACGGGTACCGAAATAACAGAATTAAAACTTGATATCGAAGAGTCCAGTAGCGCAGTTATTAATTGGAAACAGAAAAGAGAGCAGGCCATTGCAGAAGTTGAACAGGCTTTTTTACAAGTTTCTTTGCAGCAGTATCAAGGCGATATTAAACAAATTGCCCTCTGTATGGAAATCTCGACTCGGGCTGTCTATAACAAATTGAAAAAATATAAAATCAATCCAGACGATTACAGGAACTCAACCACTATGGACTGAAAGTGCATAGTTTTAAACTAGCGAATTGAGACCAATAAATCAGCAATTACATTTGCCTCTGTAACCGTTAATACCAGTACCGCCTAACCCGCAAGCTACACGGCTAGGCAATCGCTTAGAGTTTCCTTTTCCTCCTACTGTAGGGGTTCTCTATAACACCAGATAACTATGTATCTGGTGTTTTTTTGTTCTGCACTTAAGAGGTGCCACTATTTAGCACAAGTCTCATTGCCCAACGAGTCCTTATAGCAGCCAATAGAGCTACCCGATCCATTTTTATAATTTTTATTGCCAAAAGAATCTGTTCTACCCTTAATAATTTCTCCGTTACTTTTTTTCCACCCTTCATTACCAAAGGAATCTTTTTTTCCTCGTACCTGCCCCGAACTATCTTTATAAGTCATATTGCCAAAAGAATCTCTAATTCCATTGACCGTATTGCCCTTATTGTCGCGCCAATGTTCATTACCCGAAGAGTCTGTTCGCCCAAACCATGTATTCCCTTGGCTATCTCGGCATGTTTTATTAGCAAATGAATCTGTTTGGCAGCTCATTTGCGCACTCGCACTATTGATTGAAGTTACCAGTATTAATGCGGTAAATATTGCTAAACGTTGCATTCTTTTGTTTCCTTTTTAAATAACAAAGTGTATGTGTTGAATTTCAGTTTAGAGTAGCGCTCTACTTTATAATATCGCACTCATAACGAAAAACTTTTACTGAATCTGACCAATAGTCAGGGGAAAATCCCGCCTTTTGCTTGAGGTGACACAAAAAATCACTAGGCTCTGACAAAGACTCCCATACCGAAGGCAAAAAAGTCCCTCTCTGATTGCCCTCTTGAAGTATTAAGCCATCAATATTCGGGCGTATTTGGCGCAATAAATCTTCCTCAGAATAAAAACTTATAGACTCAGGCTTAGTGAGTATAGAAAGGTGAATTTCCAGTTGTGTATATTCAGCCGCTATTACAGGAGGGAAGCGGTAATCTCGAAAAGCTGCGGCAAAGGCATTGTCAGCAATATCGACAATCAAAGGTCGCACTGCCTCTAACATGCCAATACAGCCACGTAGTTGATGATCTATTTCTAAAGTAACAAAGCTTGCTCGTATCTCCTGTAATTTAAGGTCATAATCTTCGCTGTTCACCGGCAAGGCTTGCCCATGCTGTAAACCATAAGCAATAGAATCTTTCGCTGTTTGTAATAATTGCTGCTGTTGCGTTTTAGTCAATGACATAAGCACCATACCCAACTACACGACTTTTATCACCGGCAGTATCACCTGAATTTCTAAGATCAATCGTTTTAATTTGTAATGATTTCTTTTTTGCTAGAGCGAGCAAGCCACTAACCGGCACTCGACCGCAGGCACTGTCAAAATCTAAATGTTGATAATCAAGGTTTTCGATTTTCTCGCTGGTCGCCTGATCTAAGCGTTGTGCTGTCGCATAATCATGAAAATGACTAAGATCTGAGCTAATAACAATTAAAATATTTGGTTGGTTATAAAACAGCTCCAATACTTGCTCTATCTGTTCAGCAGGACAATCGCCCGCCACTATGGGAATTAAGCTAAAGTCATCTAGCGTCATTTGTAAAAATGGCAATTGAACTTCTAAGCTGTGCTCTAATGCGTGCGCTTGATCAAGGTATTGAACAAAAGGAAATTGTAATAAAGAGGTAATAAAGTCTTTATCTAGCGGTATATCACCTAGCGGCGTATTAAAAGCATCCGCTCTTGATAAAGCAAGGCCAGTAAAACCAACATGATGTGATGGGCCTAATAAAACGACTCGTTTAATAGTCGCGTGCTGCGCAGATAGACGCGCATAAGCCTGGGCTGCACAGGCACCGGAATAAATATAGCCAGCATGCGGCACAATAATCGCTTTAGGCACTTTAGCTGACGGTGCAACGTGCTCAAGATACCCAGCAAGCATTGCACTTAATACATTTGGATTGTCAGGATAAAATGAACCTGCAACAGCGGGCTGACGTATAGTTTTCATGATTTTACTCCCCCGTTATGAATCTCTTTTTATTACCCTACCCTATATAAGCCAGTTAATGTTAAATTACAAGAAGCTAGTCTATATTCTAGTCAATTAACGCTACATTGCGACATGACAGGTTTACTCTGAAATATACCTACATCAGTAAGCTGAAAGCCTGCACTGCCTAGAATATATTGCTACGTAATCTAAAGTACGGAGATTTGCTATGCATACTAAAATCAACTCGGACACTGTTGTTGCTACCCACTATTGGCATGACCTAGGTGATGGGCGTATACAGTGTGATCTCTGCCCTCGGTTTTGCAAATTACATGCCGACCAGCGTGGCTTATGTTTTGTTCGACAAAATCAAGATCAGCAAATCGTTTTAACCAGTTATGGCCGCTCTAGTGGCTTTGCCATCGACCCCATAGAAAAAAAACCGTTAAATCATTTTTACCCCGGCTCCTCAGTTTTCTCTTTTGGCACGGCCGGTTGTAATTTAGCCTGTAAATTTTGCCAAAACTGGGATATTAGTAAATCGCGGCAAATGGACTCCATTATGAGTATTGCTGGGCCGGAAATGATTGCCCAAAAAGCCGCTGAACAGGGTTGCTTGAGTGTTGCTTACACCTATAATGACCCTGTTATTTTCCATGAATATGCCATAGACACTGCTATTGCTTGTCGTGAGTTAGGCATCAAGTCGGTTGCTGTTTCTGCCGGTTATGTTTGCCCTGAGCCTAGAGCCGAATTTTATCAATATATGGATGCGGTCAATATTGATTTAAAAGCCTTTACCGAACGTTTCTATCAAAAAATCACCGGCTCTCATTTAGCCGCAGTATTGGATACTTTACGCTATTTACAGCATGAAACATCAGTATGGCTGGAATTAACCACACTACTTATTCCTGGCGAAAATGACTCTCAGGCTGAATTAGAAGAGATGACACAGTGGGTCGTGGAAAACTTAGGCCCTGATGTCCCCATGCACTTTACTGCCTTTCATCCCGACTGGAAAATGCGAGATATACCGGCAACACCAGTCGCATCACTATTATTAGCACGCGACATTGCTTTAAAAAATGGCGTTCACTATGCTTATGTCGGTAATGTGCACCATAAACCCGCAGAAAGCACCTATTGCCATCACTGCGGGCAATTATTAATAGGTCGCGATTGGTATCAACTATCAGAATGGAATTTGAATGTTAAAGATGCATGTACTGCTTGCGGCACTCAATGTGCTGGGCATTTTTCTGAAAAACCAGGGGATTGGGGAGCTAAACGGGTGGGTGTTAATATGTCCTAGCGCTGTACTACATATGCTACGTACAGGCTGCACGAACTGCTGTAGCAGCAAATAACCCCCGAATATACTTAATCTAGGAAATATGCCTTATAAATAGGTAAAATACGTTTTGTTTTTAAATTCCCTCTACGTAATCAATATGCTTTTCTCTGTTCATAAATTGCCATTATTTATTGCTTTGTTCGCACTTAGCTTATTGATGTCGCCTCTGTTTGCTGCCGATATTAGTGTTCAAATTGACCGTAACCCCGTTAATTTAAACGAATCATTTCAAGTTACTTTTAGCGCCAATGAAAAGCCAGATGGAGAGCCTGACTTTTCACCCCTAGAAAAAGATTTTGAGATTTTAAATCAATCGCAACAGCAATCTACTCAGATTATTAATCTTAAAATGACTAAGTCGATTCAATGGGTATTAACCGTAATGGCAAAGAATTCAGGAACGCTCATGATTCCTGCTATTAATTTCGGGCAAGATAACAGTCAATTTGCAGCCATTGTTGTTAATGAAGTACAAGTAACTGAAAATATCAATGAAGATTTATTTCTACAAGTTGAAGTTAGTAATACCCAGCCTTATATTCAAGAACAAGTTATTTATACCTTAAAGCTATACCGCAAAGTTAATATCTCGCAAGCCGCCCTAACCGAGCCTAAATTAGCTAATGCAGTAATCGAAAAACTAGGAGATGACAAAAATTATAATCACCAATATCAAGGCGATAATTATGTCGTTACCGAGCGTAAATATGCCATTTTTCCGCAAAAAAGCGAACCCATGCGTATTGAACCGCTGACTTTAACGGCTGATGTCATTGTCGCTAGTCAACCTCGCTACAACGGCTTTTTTAACCGCCAAAATACCCGCACCCAACGGGTTAGTTCAGAAGCCATCTCCTTAGATGTACAAGCTAAACCAATTAAAGCAGCTGATAACTACTGGCTACCTGCTGAACAGGTTTATTTAGAGGAAAAATGGTCTGCAGATATAACTCAAATGAAAGTAGGCGAACCAATCACGCGCACGCTAAGCTTGCTTATTAAAGGTGCAACCCAAGGTGCTCTGCCTGAATTATATGCTGATAATATGCCAGACAATGTAAAAGCCTACCCAGACCAGCCTACGTTAAAAGAAACCGCAAAAGACGATAGCATGATCGCCTACAGAGAAGAAAAAATTGCTTTGATTCCAGGGCTTGCAGGCACTTACACTTTACCGGCTATTGAGATACCTTGGTGGAATACAACAACTCAAAAAATGGAAGTTGCGCGTATTGCTGAACAAACAATGACTGCGGTTGCCGTTATTGGCACTAATAACGCTGTAACGCCAACGCTCAAAGTAGAACCTGAAACTACCGCTCCGGTAATTATGGATAATAACCCGGCAATGACAACAAACTCAGTCGATGAATCACTATGGTTTTGGTTGGCTATATTTTTTGCTGGAGCGTGGCTCGCCACTTTAATTTACTTTTTATCCAGAAACAGTAAAAAAACACAAAAAGAAAGCAACTTAGCTACGACTGAAAAAACTGGCAATGTAGATAAAACATTGAAAAAAGCATGCACAACTAATGAGCCTGCATTAGCTAAAGAGGCATTAATTGAATGGGGACGTGAGCAATTTAACCAATCCAGCTTAACCAAGATAGCCGAACAATGTGCTCCTGCATTACAAAGTGAAATTTTAGCTCTGAATGGAATTTTGTATGGCGGGGAAAACAAGGAATGGCAAGGGGCGGCATTATTGACAGCTTTTAAAGAAAATCAGCCAATAACGACCAAACAAACAACAAAAGCAGAGCCTCTGCCTCCTTTATTTAAAATCCAGTAGCGCCTATGAATCCTGCGCAATGGGGCGCAGCACTTTAGGCTGCTTATAAAATGCAGGCTAAAGGCCTGCGCCCCACACGTTGCCTACGATTTAGACTTACTACTCAGTTTCCGGCTTCTGGTCGCGCTGTAATAAATTTTGCACCGCACTTAAGGGCGCAAGACCATCATACAATACATGATGAGTTTGCTCAGTAATCGGCATATCGATACCATGTTTCTTGGCTAACATATAAGTTTCTCTTGCCGCAGAAATACCCTCTACTTCCTGACCAATTTCTTGTATTGCTTGCTCTTTATTTTTACCTTGGCCTAAAGCCAGTCCAAAACGCCGGTTGCGTGATTGATTATCGGTACAAGTCAGAATTAAATCCCCCAGCCCCGACAAGCCCATCAAGGTTTCCTGCTGCCCGCCTAAAGCGGTATTAAGGCGAATAATTTCAGCAATACCACGCGTCACTAAAGCCGCTCGGGTATTTGCGCCAAAACCTATGCCGTCAGCAATACCCGCGGCAATAGCAAGGACATTTTTCACGGCTCCGCCCACTTGGACGCTGATAATATCGGTCGTTGTATAAGTACGGAAACGAGGACTGTGCATCAACGCGGCAAGTTCATCAGAAAAGGCTTGTTGAGTTGAGGCAATGGTCACCGCCGTGGGTAAATCAGCGGCGACTTCTTTAGCAAAAGAAGGCCCTGATAAGATTGCCGCCGGCGTTTCGGGAGAGAATACATTAGCCACCGTCTGATGCAATAATTCCCCCGTTTCTGGGTTAAAACCTTTGGTTGCCCAAGCAATTTTGACATTCTTAGACACAAATGGCTTTATTTTAAGCAGTGTTTCTTTAAAGGCGTGACTCGGTACTGATATTAAAATAATGTCGCTAAATTGCGCAGCTAATTTTAGGTCATCAGTGACCTGTAGTGAATCTGGGAAAGACAAACCAGCAAGATAACGTTTATTTTGTCTATCTCGCGCCAAATTTTGAATATGTTCGGGATGGTGCCCCCAAAGCATCGTTTGGTTGCCATTTCTAGCAGCTTGAATGGCTAATGCGGTGCCCCATGAACCGGCACCAAAAACGCTAATTTTGCTGGTCATTTTTATTATTAATTTAAAGTTTTAGAACCTTCTGCCTGTTGAGCTTGTTGCAAATGTTGCGCATACAAAGCATCAAAATTAACAGGCGCTAATAATAATTGTGGAAAGCCACCTTTAGCAACTAAGTCTGAAACGACTTCACGCACATAAGGGAATAAGATATTAGGACAGAAACTGCCTACCATAGGCCCCATTTCAGCTTCAGTAAAACCCGCTAAAGAAAAGATGCCTGCTTGCGTTGCTTCAACTAAGTAAGCAACTGTTTCCCCTGTTTTTACCGTGACTGTCACAGTAAGAGATACTTCAAACATTGAGTCTTCTAATGGAGTAGCGTTGGTAGCTAAATTAAAATCTACAGCAGGCTCCCACTTTTCTGTAAACAGTTGTGGTGATGCAGGAGATTCAAAAGAAATATCTTTGGTATAAATCTTTTGAATGGAAAATTGCTTTTCTTGTGCTTGTTTTTCTTCAGCCATGATCTTTTAAAGTAGTGTGTGGAAGTTAAGTTTATTTTTTGCTAGTGACAATCGGAAGTTTATTTTCTTCCCAAGATTGCATGCCACCAGTCATCAAGAAAACATTTTCAAAGCCTAGTTTAGTTAGTGTTGCACAAGCTGGAGCAGCGCGCGTGCCGGTATGACAAACAACAATAACATCGTCTTTTTTATATAACTCGATTTTTTTAAGGTGCTTTTCTATGCTGGCAACAGGGATAAGAATAGCATCCGCAATATGCCCTTTTTTAAACTCACTGGCTTCACGTACATCCACAATAATCGGATTTCCAGAGTTTAACTTAGTCACGGTCAGCATTGGAGAAATAGTTTGATACTTACGCATACCGGATTCAACAATATCTTGAATCAAGAAAAAAGTAACCGCGAGAAAGGCAGTAACAAGCATCCAATGGCTGGAAGCAAATTCGATATATTGGTCTATCATGAGTCTTTATTGGAAAGTTAGAATTAAAAATATAATCGGCATAGATATTATAACTAGCTCAGATTTTATTTACTTGTCAGCAGACAAATAGCAAACCCAATGGGGCAATATTATAACGATTATTTAGTTGCATTGATGACAAAAAATCTCACGCATCATTTCAATAAGCTTAAGCATGCGCGGGTCATCTATATAGTAGAATACGCGGTTTGCATCTTTTTTAAAGCTTAAAATATCTTTTTCTCTTAAAATAGAGAGATGCTGTGAAATATTACTTTGACTGGTTCCGACTTTTGCCACAATATCTTGTACACTAATCGCTTCAGTCCCTAGTACACAAAGGATTTTTAAGCGTAGCGGATGTGACATTGCTTTTAAGCACCGAGCCGCCCGTTCTATATCGGCATCGTCGTATATGTTATGGTTATCTATAGTTTCCATTTAGATGTATTTCCTATTAAACAAAGGATGATTATTAACGCTTAATAGGAGCTAAAGTAACTTAGCCTATTAGGGCATATATATGTACGACTATTGTACATTAGAAAACTCTAACAATAGCAAAATCAATTCTATTTAGCAATGATTATTATTCGTAACAAAGACATATTACCTTACTAAAACTAGTCTATTTTAAGCGCAAGATAAATTATTTGCACTTAATTTAGGTTTCCTGCGGAGATTAAAATGACTAAACCCAAACCTCTCGTACTATTAATTCTCGATGGCTTCGGCCTGAGCACAGAAACTGAGTATAACGCAATTGCTCAGGCCAACACGCCTTGCTGGGATAATTTACAAAAGAATTTCCCCATGACCCAACTCGACTGTTCTGGCCGTATTGTTGGATTACCTGATCAACAAATGGGCAATTCAGAAGTCGGACACATGCATATAGGCACAGGCCGCTACGTGCCACAAAATTTTTCTCGCGTCAGTGACGCTATTGAAGATGGCAGTTTTTTCACTAATCCAGCCTTATGTTCAGCTGTTGATAACGCCTTAACCAACGATAGCACTCTACATATTCTTGGTTTACTATCCGAAGGTGGTGTACATAGCCATATTAATCATATTCTGGCGATGCTGGAACTTGCCGCCCAAAAAGGTTTAAAAAAGATTGCTGTTCATGCCATTTTAGATGGTCGTGATGTAGCTCCAAAAAGTGCAGAAACCGCTTTAAAATGCTTACAAAATAAAATAGACCAGCTCGGTGTTGGCCGTATTGCCTCAATTATTGGTCGCTTTTACGCAATGGATAGGGACAATCGCTGGGAACGCGTACAAAAAGCCCATAAACTGATTGTTCTAGGCCAAGGAGAATATACCGAAACCTCAGCACTTGAAGCACTACAAGCTAGTTACCAGCGCGATGAAAATGATGAATTTGTTGAGTCAACCGTTATTCTTGATGCTCAAGGCAAAGCAACCACTTTAGCTACAAACGACTCGGTTGTATTTATGAATTTTCGAGCCGACCGAGCTAGAGAAATTAGCCAAGCGATTACTGATGTGGATTTCTCAGGATTTGATCGCGGACATGCCGGCCATCAAGGTGTTTTTGTCACCTTAACTGAATATCATGAGAAATTCACTTATCCAGTTGCTTACGCCTCGGCGGAAATAAAAAATAGCTTAGGTGAAGTATTAGCGCAACAAGGGTTATTACAACTGCGTTTAGCAGAAACGGAAAAATATGCACATGTCACTTTTTTTATGAACGGTGGCGTTGATCAGCCTAATATCGGTGAAGATCGCATTTTAGTACCCTCACCTAAAGTAAAAACCTATGACTTGCAGCCAGAAATGCATGCCGCCCAAGTAACCGAACATCTAGTAAGTGCGATTACTGAACAAAAATATGATGTGATTATCTGTAATTATGCCAACTGCGATATGGTCGGCCATACGGGCAAATGGGAAGCAGCACTTAAAGCGGTAGAAACCATAGACGGCGCACTTGCGAACATCGTCACCGCCTTAGAAAAAGTGGGCGGACAAATGTTACTAACCGCTGATCACGGCAATATTGAACAAATGCGTGACGCTCAAAATGGCCCGCAAACGGCCCATACCACCAACCCTGTGCCTTTAGTTTATGTCGGTGGTAGCAGAGCTTTAGCAGACGGAGGAAGTTTGAAAGATTTAGCGCCGACGATGCTGGCTATTTTAGGCATAGAACAACCGGTTGAAATGAACGGAAAATCGCTACTTAATTAAATCTTGAAAACTTAACATATACGCACGTGAAAATTACCCTACTTTTATTTTTGCTGCTCAGCCATACCTTAAGTATGGCTGCCAGTAACAAAGATAAAGAACTACACCAAGTCCAAAGCAAAATAAAAACAGTTTCGGGTAATTTATCGCGTTTAAAAAAACAACGAAGCAACGCAAGCTCAGAGTTAAAACGCATAGAAAAACAATACGGGGAAATTTCACGTACCGTTCACCAACTAAGCAAACAAGTTAAACAAAAACAACGACGCATTAACGAAATACACAAGGAATTAAAAGTACAAAACCACTGGCTAGGCACACAAAAATCACACTTAGCAGGGCAAGCAAAAGCTGCATACGCGCTAGGACGCCAAGAAGAATTAAAGCTTCTGTTTAATCAAAAGGATGGTAGTCGCTCTAGCCGCATAATGACCTATTATCAATATTTCAATAATGCGCGCTTAGACAAACTACAACACATCAATAATAGCCTAGAACTTTTAACGACATTAGAGCAAGAAAAGCAATTAGAAATGCAACAAGTTGCAGGTTTAATGAACAATAAACAGCAACAGCAAGCTCAATTAAAAGAAACATCAGCAGAACGTAAATCCCTTTTAGTTAAAATCAAAAAAGACTACCGAAGCAATGCCTCGAAATTATCTAGGCTGAAAAAAAATGAGAAGAAATTAAAAGGACTTATTTCTTCATTACAACAAAACCTACAGGACACCGAATTACCCGAACATACAAATCAACCCTTTTACAGTTTGAAAGGTAAATTACCTTGGCCTGTTTCAGGAAAACTTATTAAATCCTTCGGCAGCCAACGCTCTGATAGCCAGTGGGACGGGGTTTTAATCAAAGCTAAAGAAGGAAAAAAAGTACAAGCCATTGCTCATGGCCAGGTGATTTTTTCAAATTGGTTTAAAGGCTACGGCTTATTAGTGATCATCAAACACGATAAAAAATATATGAGTTTATATGCCTTCAATCAAAGCCTGTACAAAGAAAAAGGGGCCTGGGTCGAGGCCGGAGACACCATAGCAACCGTTGGGAAAAGTGACGGCCGAGAAGATGCTAGCTTATATTTTGAAATACGTAGAAAAGATAAGCCTCTTAACCCAAAAAAGTGGTGTAAAAAAAGGCGTTAAGTTCTTATTGATTACATTGGTAAAGTTTAAGCAACGACAAGACAACAGAATTTTTACATTACTTGTCTTTATATTGATATAAAATGTATCGGAACTAGAATTCATTTGGAAGTTATATAACGGAGTTTAAAACGCGTGGTTAATAAAAAAAATATTTTTATATTATTTATAGGCTGTTTTCTAGGCATCTTTCTTTCGACTGCTGGCACAGTACTCGCAGATAAAGATGCTGAGCCGCAAGCAGTTACTTTACCTTTTGAAGAGCTGAGAACATTTACCGAGATTTTCGGACGCATCAAACAAGATTATGTTGAAGAAGTTTCCGATAAAGATTTATTGGAAAATGCGATCCGTGGCATGTTAGTCGGCTTAGACCCACACTCTAGCTATTTAGATACTGAAGAATACCAAGAGCTAAAAGTTGGCACTACTGGCCGCTTTGGTGGCTTAGGCATTCAAGTAACGATGGAAGATGGCTTTGTTAAAGTCATTTCACCTATAGATGAAACACCCGCACAACGTGCAGGTATTCAGTCAGGTGATCTAATTATAAAACTAGACGAAAAGCCGGTAAAAGGCATGACTCTCACTGAAGCCGTTAAAATAATGCGCGGTGAAGTGGGTAGCGACATCATATTAACTATAGTACGTAAAGGTAAGAATGCACCTTTTAACGTAACCTTAACTCGAGATATTATTAAAGTAAAAAGCGTGCGGAGCCGTACCCTAGAAGATGGCTTTGGTTATGTGCGCATTAGCAGTTTTCAATCACCGACCGGTGCTGCCGTTAAAAAAGCGATCCAAGAACTTAAAACAGCGAATGGCGGCGCATTAAAAGGCATGGTACTCGATTTACGTAACAATCCTGGCGGCGTTTTAGATGGCGCAGTCTCGGTCAGCGATACCTTTTTAAATTCAGGTAAAATTGTCTATACAGAAGGACGGATTAAAAATTCGCAAATGGACTTTAATGCTAGCCCTGGTGATGAACTGGATGGCGCACCTTTAGTTGTTTTAATTAACGCTGGATCTGCGTCCGCTTCTGAAATTGTCGCTGGTGCATTACAAGATCATAAACGCGCCATTATTATGGGCACTAAGTCTTTTGGTAAAGGTTCGGTACAGACCATCTTACCTACCGGTAATGGCGGGGCGGTAAAAATTACTACTGCACGCTATTTCACACCATCTGGACGCTCCATTCAAGCAACCGGCATAGAGCCAGATATAGCACTTGATCGCCTTAAATTAGAAGCACTAGAAGCGGCAAAGTTTCAGCCGGTTAAAGAGGCTGACTTATCTGGCCACTTAGAGAATGGTAATAAAAAGATAAGCGATAAAAAAGCAGATAAGAAAATAGAAAAACCAGAAGATGAAAAGGGTGTTGATATTCGTGATTACCCTCTAAACGAAGCACTTAACCTATTAAAAGGTATTGCCATTTTCAAGTAAACCTTGATCTGTTGTTGTTTATGAAGAACTCAGTTAGCCCAATAAAAACTTGTTTCTATTGGGCGCTGAGTTTTTTTATGCTCGCTAGTTTTAGCTTGCAAGCCAAGGAGCAAGCAAGAATAGCTCTCATTATCGATGATATGGGCATACAAAAAGACCTCAGCTTAAGTGCCCTGCAACTACCTGGCGCGGTAACTTATTCATTTTTACCGTTTACTGCGCATACTCAGGCATTAGCCAATTTAGCGCACCGACAAGGCAAAGAGTTGATGCTGCATGCCCCTATGCAGGCAATAGAGCTAGGAGAACGAGAGAGACACGAATTGAGTGCAGATATGGGCGGCAGAGCATTTGAACGTTTATTTATTCGCCAATTACAAGATATTCCACATATTGCAGGTGTGAATAATCATAAAGGCAGTTTGTTAACACAAAATTATCCGGCAATGTCCCATATAATGCAGCTAATTAAAGCGCAACACGGTGATACTCTATTTTTTGTGGATAGTAAAACTGCGGCCGCAAGCGTAGCTCAAAAAGCGGCAACAGACTTTGGCTTAGCAACATTAGGGAGAGATGTTTTTTTGGATCACGATGACCCAAGTCAAATGGTAATTAGACGCCAATTTAGAAAACTAGTTGCTCTAGCTCAGCGTCATGGAAAAGCTTTAGGTATTGCTCATCCGCGCGTCAATACTTTGGCCGTACTTCAAGACGAGCTGCATAGGATTGCAGCTTATGATGTGCAGTTAGTTTCGGTTTCTGAGCTAGCCTTTGTTGCTAACAAAAAAGCGCCACACCTCAAACCCAAAGAAGAATTGAAAATACCTGAGTTGGACGAATACGATATATTTTAAATATATCAATCACATATAGTAGGGCGGGCTTTGGCCCGCTTTTTAGCAATGGCGGACTAAAGTCCGCCCTACCCTTTATTACGCGACAGAATATTGATACTGAACAGAAAAATCATCCATAGAAGCAATGACTTCCTGCGCATTATCTTGGTCATTTAACTCAAAACTGCTCACGCCAACACGATTCAGATAAAACACCTGATCGCGCATAAAATCACCACTGACCCGAATATCACCAGTAAAGCCAAAACGACTACGCAATAATCGCGCATGCGTAAAGGCACGCCCATCAGTAAAAACGGGAATATGTAGCTCAATCAGCTGAAAATGTTTTAAATCAGCAGCAATTTCTTCAACTACTGCATCAGGCTCTAAACGTAAACCCAGCGCACCTTTGCGATTGATAAGGTCAGCCCCTTCTTTGCGCCAGCGAGCTTGCGAAACAATATTAAAATCTGCATTCAGTGGCGCATCATCAGCGATAAATGCCCAGCTATCTTGAGTCACTTGTTTGTCTTTAATTAGTTGCATAGACTCTCTCCTTAAATGGATTCATGCCAACACGTCGGTAAGTTGTAAGAAAAGCTTCATCTTCATTAAGGCGCTGCTCTAGGTAAACTTCCAGTAGTTTTACGACTACAGGTGTAATCTCTTCTTTACTAACAGAAGGCCCTAAACGATCACCAATAGCCGCATCATTTTCTGATGAGCCACCTAATGTGACTTGGTACCATTCCTCACCCTTCTTATCCACACCTAAAATGCCGATATGACCCACGCTTTGATGCGCACAGCCATTCATACAGCCGGAGATATTAATTTTTATATCACCTAAATCATGCACATAATCAATCGAATCCAAGCTTTCGTTGATTTCTTTAGCTACGCCAATTGAACCAGCCAGTGCTAATCCGCAGTAATCTAAACCAGGGCAACAAATCATATCGGTTGCTTTACCAATATTGGGCGTTGCTAGTTTTAAGCTTTCTAGTTTTTGCCACAAGACGAATAAATCAGCTTGTTTAATATCAGCTAAAACTAAATTTTGACGATGTGTTGTCCGTACCATACCAAAGCTGTATTCATCTGCTAAACCAGCAATTGCATCAAGCTGTACATCGGTGCAATCCCCCGGCGGACTGTCAGGTGCCTTTAAAGAAATATAAGCAGCACAATAGCCATCTATTTTATGCTCAGCAGTATTATGTTTAATCCAAGTAGCAAAGCGAGTATCTTTAGCTAAATGTTCAGCATAGCTAGTATCTTGTGCCGCATCAGCCTGATAAGCAGGTAACGCAAACTGCGCTTGCATAGCAGTAATATGCTCTGCAGGAATAGCCAGTTGATCTTTAATTAAATCCCATTCAGCATCAACTTGCTCACTGAATGCAGCCAGCCCAGTTTCTCTTACTAAGATTTTAATCCGCGCTTTATATTTATTATCGCGTCGACCATTTAAGTTGTAGACACGCAAGATAGCTTCTAAATAAGAGAGTAGATTCTCTTTTTCCAGAAAAGGCTTAATCATTTGGCCAATCACAGGAGTACGACCTAAACCGCCACCCACAAATACTTTAAAACCAACAACACCTTGCTCATTTTCGACTAAATGCAGGCCAATATCATGGAATTGTGTCGCTGCGCGATCAAGTTTTGCACCACTAACTGCAATTTTAAATTTACGCGGTAAATAGGCAAATTCAGGATGCAAAATAGTCCATTGACGAATAATTTCACAATAAGGACGTGGATCTTCTATTTCATCTTTACAAACACCGGCCAACTGATCAGAGGTTGTATTTCTAAGGCAGTTACCACTTGTTTGAATGGCATGCATTTGTACGCTTGCTAATTCTTCAAGAATATCAGGCACTCTTTCGAGTGCGGGCCAGTTAAATTGGATATTTTGGCGGGTCGTAAAATGGCAGTAGCCTTTATCGTAACCACGTGCAATAGACGCTAATTTTCTGACTTGATCGCTAGACAACAAGCCATAAGGGCCAGCAACACGTAATAGTGGGGCATGAGTTTGGATATAAACACCATTCATTAAACGTAATGCACGGTATTTGTCGTCAGGAATTTCACCTTTTAAAAAACGCTCAGTTTGATCACGAAACTGGGTCACGCGTTCATCAATGATTGTTTGATCTTTATCGGTATATTGATACATAGAAATGCACTTATGTAGGCGGGTTGAGCTGAAACTTTTATGATATACCGCCAGCGATTAAATGACAAAGTTAATTGGTTAGTGATATTATTGCCGGTTGAGTTTCACTATAATTAAAACAATTAAAATAATTTATAAATTAAGGGCTAGGGGGTCGTTTTGTTACGTTTATTATTCATTTTTGCTGCACTGATGGGCATGCCACAGCTGGCAATGGCCGAGGAAGCCATTTCCAACTTGGGCTTAACCGGAACTGAGCGAGGTATTTATACTGTTCTGATCTTTATCATTGCCTACGGCTTTGTTATGGCTGAAGAATTCACTGGGCTACGTAAATCTAAACCGGTTATTATTGCTGCGGCCGTTATTTGGGCACATGCTGCTGTTTTAGCCGCTGAAGCTGGCGTTTCTACCGAAGCGTTACATGAAGCATTTGAGTTCAACTTAAAAGAATATGCAGCATTAATGCTATTCTTACTAGTTGCAATGACCTACATCAATGCGATGGCTGAGCGTAACGTATTCGAAGCCTTGCGTTCTTGGATGGTTAGAAAACAATTCGGCTACAGACAATTGTTTTTAATTACTGGTGTGGTTACGTTCTTCTTATCAGCGATTGCAGATAACTTAACCGCTGCTTTATTAGTTGGCGCGGTAGTATTAGCGGTTGGTAAAGACAACGAAAAATTTATTGCTATTGGTTTTGTTAACTTGGTGATTGCCGCTAATGCGGGTGGTGCATTCAGCCCATTTGGTGATATTACTACTTTAATGGTATGGCAAGCTGGTTATGCTGAATTCTTTGATTTCTTCAACTTATTCATTCCATCAGTAGTTAACTATGCTGTCCCTGCTGCTATTATGTATTTTGCTGTCCCTGATGAGCAGCCGCCTGCTACACATGAAGAAGCTGTTGTTTTAAAACCAGGCGCAATTCAAGTGTGTGTCTTATTTGTATTAACTATTGTTACTGCAGTAAGCTTTAAGCAAGTGCTACATTTACCGCCTTTTATGGGTATGATGGCTGGTCTGGGTGTATTGATGGTTTATGGCTATAGAATACAAACATTATACAAATCAAATGTGGATGATGATCGACATAGCCCGTTTGATATTTTTGATAAAGTTCGCGATGCAGAATGGGACACTTTATTCTTCTTCTTCGGCGTGGTTTTTGCTGTGGGTGGTTTAGGTTATATCGGTTACTTAGAGTTACTATCTGAAGCGATGTACGATGGCTTAGGTCAAACTCCAGCGAATATTCTTGTCGGTGTGATGTCTGCCATTGTTGATAATATTCCAGTGATGTTTGCGGTATTAAGCATGAACTTAGATATGGATTTATATCAGTGGCTATTAGTGACGTTAACAGCTGGTACAGGTGGATCAATGTTGTCTGTTGGTTCTGCAGCTGGCGTGGCATTAATGGGCTCTTCTAACCATAAATACACGTTCTTTAGTCATTTAAAATGGACTCCTGTGATTGCTGCTGGTTATGCGGCGAGTATTGTTGTGCATTACTTGGTCAATGGTTAAAGTCTAAGGCAGTCAGTTTAAAGCTGAATGCTTTATAGAAGGGAGTAGAATGCAAATTCTACTCCCTTTTTTTGTGCCATATCTTTGCTGGAGGGGCTTTTAGCCGCGATATAATCGCCTTATGTCGCAACTCCCACTGAAACCTAGGCTAGTATTTTAAGCCGAACAGTTTATGTGTAACTGTTCACAGCCCCTTATAAAAATATCGTCATTCCCGAAGTGTTTAATCGGGAGTCTGTTTGTTGATATAGATTCCTGCTAAAAGCATACAGGAATGACAAGGTATTTTGATGTTTTCTAAGGGGATCTGAACGGTTACGCTTATGTAGGTATGCGCTGCATACCTTGTTACACCGAAAGGTACGCAATGCGTACCCTACCTTAATATTTCATCTTAAGTGTAAGCCCAAAACTTTTACAAACAATGCCTGGATATTTATGACTGAACACAGCTGGAAACAAGCTTTTTCTGCTTACCTACAACCACGAGTATTGGGCATGTCCTTTCTCGGGTTTTCTGCCGGCCTACCTTTTTTATTGGTATTTTCCACCTTATCAGCATGGTTACGCGATGCTGGTGTCACCTTATCTGTTATCGGCTTTTTCAGCTGGGTTGGTGTAACCTATTCAATCAAAGTGGTTTGGGCGCCTGTTGTCGACAGCTTAAAACTCCCTTTTTTAACGCATTTATTGGGTAAACGTCGTAGCTGGATGTTGCTTGCACAAATCGGAATTGCAGCCGGCTTAATGGTTTTAGCCGAATTAAACCCACAAACACAAATTGAATTAATAGCAGGCGTAGCGGTATTTATCGCATTTTGTTCGGCCACACAAGATATTGTTATTGATGCCTACCGTATTGAAGCAATACATCCCGAATATCAAGCAGCCATGGCCGCTATGTATGTCTTTGGCTATCGCGTTGCGCTATTAGCTTCAGGTGCTGGCGCTTTTTATATCGCCGATTTTATTGGTTGGAATGCCGCCTATTCAGCAATGGCATTACTGATGTTTATTGGCATTACAACAACAATGCTAATTCGCGAACCCAAGCACCAAAAAGATGTCAAAACGAAGGAGTTAGAGCATAAAGTTGAAATCGCCTTAGGTATTCATGAGAAAAAAAGCTTACTAGCGAGATTGAGCGCTTGGTTTTCTGATTCCGTCATCAGCCCTTTTGCAGAATTCTTTATACGCAACGGTAAGCTAGGCATCTGGATTTTAAGCTTGATTGCTCTATATAAAATGAGCGACATCACCATGGGTGTGATGGCCAATCCCTTCTATTTAGACTTAGGCTTTAGTAAGCAAGAAATAGCTGATGTAAGTAAGATATTTGGTTTTTTTATGACTATCTTTGGCGCGTCATTAGGCGGCCTATTAGTGATTCGTTACGGCCTTATGAAACCGCTTTTACTAGGCGCAATACTCGTTGCTGCGACTAACTTACTATTTGTACTACTAGCATTATCCGAACCAAACCTTAAGCTTTTAGCCTTAGTCATCAGTGCGGATAATTTAAGTGGCGGCATCGCAACCTCTGTTTTTATTGCCTATTTATCCAGCCTAACCAATACTGCCTACACAGCGACACAGTACGCGCTATTTAGCTCACTAATGACCTTACCTGCAAAATTATTAGGTGGCTTGTCGGGGCTTATTGTCGATGGCTATGGCTATCATATGTTTTTTCTCTACGCCTCTTTCGCGGGCTTACCTGCGATCATACTGGTAATACATTTAATGCGCTTACAGCCTAAGCAGGAACAATAAAATGAGAGGTAAATTTTTTGTGGGAGTGGCTTTTAACCGCGATTGGGGCGCAGGTATTTAGCCTGCACCTTCTAATAATACCAATCCCAATAAATAATCACTGTAATAGCCGTCATTCCCGAAATCTTTAATCGAGAATCCATGCAGTCAGGTTGGTATAACTAAGTCCCATTGTGTCAGGCTTATTTTATGCGCACCCCTTAATTACAGCGCATAATCATAATCCACAATCAAAGGTGCATGATCGGAAAATCGCTCATCTTTGTAAATGGAAGTGCTCAGAACTTTATCTTTAAGCCGCTCACTGATGACATGGTAATCAATGCGCCAACCGACATTTTTAGCCCAAGCCTGACCTCTATTTGACCACCAAGTGTATTGATCCGCCTCTTGATTAACAAGCCTAAAAGCATCATGCCAAGACTCTTGCTCAAATAGTTGCGTCATCCAAGCGCGTTCTGCAGGTAAAAAGCCTGAGTTTTTCTGGTTAGCTTTCCAGTTTTTTAGGTCTATTTCTTTATGGGCGATATTCCAATCACCACACACCACATAGTCACGCCCATCATCAGCACGCTCTTGCAAATACGGCATAAAACGATCCATAACGTCGTATTTAAAGGCCTGCCGCTCCTCTTTTGAGGAGCCAGAAGGGAGGTATAAAGAGATTACACTAAGTTTGCCGATTTGCACTTCTAGGTAGCGGCCTTCGCTGTCAATATCGTCAAAACCCATGCCCTCGATAACTTTATTTGGTTTGTGCTTACTGTAAATAGCCACACCACTATAGCCCTTTTTTAGCGCGCTATGATAATAGCAATGATAGCCTTCGGGATGAAACACATCCGCTGTAAGCTGGTCAGGCTGGGCTTTGGTTTCTTGAATGCAAACCACATCTGCATTTTGTTGTGCGAGCCAAGGAAAAAAACCTTTGCGCTCTGCAGCGCGAATTCCATTAGTATTTACTGTTATAATACGCATATTTATATAATCGTTACTTGCAGACATTTCGTTAAAGAAGTATTATACTCTGTTCAAAATTGTATGTTAGTCGAATTTTAGACGTATTAAAGGTCACTATGAAACCAGAAATTCACCCAGAATATAAACAAATAACCGTTACTTGCGGTTGTGGTAACGAGTTCACTACAGGCTCAGTCTTAGGTAAAGATTTACATATTGAGGTATGTTCAGCTTGCCATCCATTCTATACAGGAAAGCAACGTGTCGTTGATACGGCAGGTCGTGTAGATAAATTCCGTAAGCGTTATAGCAAATAAGCTATTTTTCGTTTCACGGAAAAGCATTAGGAATCAATCAATGACACAAGACACATTCACCATAAAAGATAACTCCACGGGAAAGGAAGCTGATTTTCCTTTACGCCGAGGAACTATTGGTACGCCTGTTATTGATGTAAGTACGTTACATAAACAAATGGGTGCTTTCACATACGACCCTGGCTTTATGTCAACATCAAGCTGTAAAAGCGCGATTACTTACATTGATGGTGTAGAAGGCGTCTTGTTATATCGAGGCTACCCTATAGCTCAACTAGCTGAAAACTGCTCATTTCTTGAGGTCGCTTATTTATTAATGAATGGCGAACTAGGGGATAAAACAGAACAAGCCGAATTTGAGCATGAAATTGGCCAGCATGCCATGCTGCATGAAGCAATGCGTAGCTTTATTGACGGGTTCCATTATGATGCTCACCCTATGGCAATGATGGTAGGTATTGTTGGTTCTTTATCTGCCTTTTATCATAGCGAATTAAATATGGATGACCCTGAGCATCGCCGCATTTCAGCGATGCGCATGCTAGCAAAGATGCCAGTTATTGCGGCGGCCTGCTATCGTCATTCTATAGGCTTTCCTTTTGTTTACCCACGCGCCGATCTGAGTTACTGTGAAAACTTCCTAAATATGATGTTTTCTTTGCCTTCTCAGAAGTATATTGATAAAGATAATTATATTGATCCAGTAGCCGTTAAAGCGCTGAATTTATTGTTTATTTTACACGCGGATCACGAGCAAAATGCAAGTACTTCTACGGTACGTTTAGCCAGCAGTACCGGCGCGAATCCTTATGCTTGCATTACTGCAGGGATTGCCGCACTTTGGGGGCCTGCTCACGGAGGCGCTAACGAAGCAGTATTAAGCATGCTGGAAGAAATAGGCTCAGTGGATAGAATTCCTGAGTACCTTGCTAAAGCTAAGGATAAAAACGACCCTTTTCGTTTAATGGGCTTCGGGCATCGAGTTTATAAAAACTTCGATCCAAGAGCAACTATTATTCGCAAGACCTGTTATGAAGTTCTTGAGCATTTTTCTGGCAGTAACGACGAACACTTGTTTGATCTTGCTTTAGCGCTAGAAGACTATGCATTAAAAGATGAGTACTTTATAGAAAAGAAACTGTATCCAAATGTTGACTTCTATTCTGGTATTATTTATAAAGCCTTAAATATACCCGTTGATATGTTTACCGTTATGTTTACCATCGCGCGCACTTCTGGCTGGGTATCACACTGGCTAGAAATGATGGCCGAACCAGGGCAGCGAATTAGTCGCCCAAGACAGGTTTATACAGGCAACGACTTACGCAACTTTAAGCCTTAAACGAAATAAATTTATACTCTCTAAAAAGCAGCTATTAGCTGCTTTTTTTATGCCTAGAAATATCTAGCATGCCGCTCTTATAGGCCACACTACGACCATTTCTTGATCAGACTTATTGAGAAATCACCACGCGCCACCCAAAACAACCCATATAATTCAAATCTTCAGTCTTCTTCCTTGTTAAAAAAACACCATATAACACAACAATATAAGTTTTGACTCAATGGAATAAGGTATAATTAACGGTTTTTTACAATAAAAATAATAATAATTTTTTACTAGAGGTCTTTAGGTATGTGTTGGAGTGGGGAAGCGTCTGGGGTTTTAGCAACCATCGGACTGGCAACAGCAACTTATGTTGCACTAAAAGGGGAGTCTAAGGAGTTATGGATTCCATTAACATATTTTGCATTAATGGAGCTGTTGCAAGCAGCGACTTATGTCTACATAGATGACTGTAGTTCCCCGCAAAATCAGATACTCACGCTGTTTGGCTATCTTCACATCGCCTTCCAGCCATTCTTTGTGAATATGGTGGCAATGTATTTCATTCCAGAGAGCGTCAAACTAAAAATCAGAACCACAGTCTATACCTTATGTGCTGTTGCAGCTTTGGCTATGATCGTAAAAATGTTCCCATTTGCATGGGCAGGTTTATGTAATATCGGCCAAGAAGGTTTCTGTGGTGAGCAAATTTGTTCCGTCTCAGGCGCATGGCATATTGCTTGGCAGATGCCGCTAAATGGCATTATGTCCGACCCCGTTTCCTGGCTACCAGGATTTGAATGGGGCTTACATGGCTTTGTCTATATTTTAATAGCCTTTTATTTACCTCTTATTTATGGATCATGGCGCTTTGTTGGCTTTCATTATTTAATTGGCCCTATGATTGCAGATATGACGACTGATGACCCTAATGAATTTTCAGCGGTTTGGTGCTTATTTTCTATTGCTTTATGCGTTTCGGTTATTAAGTCACCGATTAGAAAATATTTACATGTTAAAAAATGGCCTTACTATCAACGTACGGTCGGTGATGCTTTGTAGTTCGCGAAAGCATGGTACAGCAAGACTATTAGCTAAAGGCTAATAGCTTTTTTATAGGCTGAGTAGGGCAAAGTGATTTAAGTAGTCGCTTTGCAATACTCAGCCTTTCGTTTTTATAATAATAACAATTTATTCGAGGTTTGGTATGTGTTGGAGTGGAGAAGCATCCGCAGTTTTAGCAACAATTGGACTGGGAACAGCCGTCTATGTTGCCTCTAAAAGAGAGTCCAAAGAACTTTGGATTCCATTAACTTTTTTTGCGTTAATGGAACTATTACAAGCCGCGACTTATGTTTATATTGATGAATGTAGCTCGCCAACCAATCAGGTACTCACGCTTTTTGGCTATCTACATATTGCATTTCAACCATTTTTTATCAATATGGTCGCAATGTACTTTATCCCTGAAAGCGTTAAGCTAAGAATCAGAACAACGGTTTACACTTTGTGCGCAGTCGCGGCATTAGCAATGATCGTTAAAATGATGCCATTTGCATGGGCTGGACTTTGCGTTATTGGTACCGAAGCGGTTTGTGGCACACAAGTGTGCTCAACGTCTGGCGCTTGGCATATTGCATGGCAATTACCCTTAAATGACATTATGTCTCCCCCAGTTTCTTGGCTCCCAGGATTTGAAGGTGGCTTACATGGTTTCGTCTATCTTTGGGTAGGCTTTTATATGCCATTTCTTTATGGCTCATACCGCTTTGTTCTGTTTCATTTACTAGTCGGCCCAGTGCTTTCAGATGCATTAACAGACGACCCAAATGAGTTTGCTGCAGTCTGGTGTTTATTTTCTATCGCCTTATGTGTCTCGGTTATTAAATCGCCTATTAGACAATATTTACATGTTAAAAAATGGCCTTTTTATCAACGCACCATTGGTGATTCTTTATAATTCCAAACGGAATTAGCACAAAAACCTGAGCGGAGTTTTTATTCACAAAAACTCCGCTCTTATTCTACTTACGAATAAAATAAGCAATTGCCTTTTGCTCTAGCTGTGCTAAAGTTTTTATAATTTCTTTATTAGCAGCCCTCCTCTTCTATGTTTCTTTTATCTCGCAAGCTTCAATTAATCGCCGTTGCCTCGGCATTAAGCCTATGTACGCTACCCGCTAATGCTGACACTCTTTCACAAGCCATAAAGACAGAAACTGCAATCAATACCGGCGCAGTTAAATCACAGTCTAAAATTAATACCTTAGATGACCGCACGCGTAAGATGTTAGAGCAGTATCGTTCGGCAACCCGCCAAACAAAGACCTTGCTCACTTATAATGCGTATTTAAAAGACTTACTCAATTCTCAAGAAGCAGAAAAATCCTCCTTAGAGCAACAATTGCAAGAGATTGAAGTTACTCAACGCGAGATTGTGCCTCTGATTTTAAATATGCAAAACAGCCTAGAACAGTTCGTCCAGCTTGATTTACCGTTTTTACCAGAAGAACGTCAACAACGTATTGCTAGCCTAAAAGACATGATGACCCGCGCCGACGTGACTAATGCAGAAAAGTTTCGCCGCCTAATCGAAGCTTATCAAATCGAAAATAGTTACGGCAACACCATCGAAGCTTATCGCGCCAATATCGAATTAAATGGCGCAATTAGCTCGGTAGATTTCTTACGTCTTGGCCGTGTTGCTTTGTATTACCAACGCCTTGACGGCAGTGAAACTGGTTTTTGGAATAAAACTGAAAAACGCTGGGAACCTTTAGCTAATGAATATCGCAACCCGATACGCCAAGGTTTACGTATTGCGCGCAAAGAAGCGGCTCCTGACTTATTAACATTACCTGTTTCTGCAGCAACGGAGACAGTGCAATGAAATTAATGCCATATTTTTTATTTATTTTTTTTCTATCAAATAGTGCTTGGGCAGAACATCAAAACCTAGACCAACTATTACGCGATGTAAAACAAACCCAATCCATTGAACGAAAAATTAACCGTGCTCGTGAAGCTGAATTTCTTGCCGAGAAACAAACGCAACAACAATTATTAAATGCCGCTGAAGCCGAATTAAGCAAACAAGAAAGATTAAGCACCCAATTAAAAGAACACTTACAAAGCAATGAAGCATTACTCAGCAAACTAGAAACACAACTTAAAGACAATAGTGGCGAGCTTGGTGAATTATTTGGCGTTGCTCGTCAGGCAGCAGGGGATTTAAACGTAGACCTCTTAAGCTCGTTAGTTTCCGCGCAATATCCAAACCGTACGGAAAAATTAGATAGCATCGCTAATAGTAAAGCCTTACCCACGATAGACCAGCTAGAAACATTATGGTTTACCTTACAGCATGAAATGACTGAAACTGGCAAAGTAGTTAAGTTTAATCGCGAAATCGAAGTTTCGGGCAATAGAGAGCAGGCCAGCGTTACGCGCATTGGCGCCTTTAATTTAATAGCAAACGGCAAATACCTAAATTATATATCTGATTCCGACACTACCGAAAAAGCACTAATCAGCCTCCCACGCCAACCAGGAAGTAAATACCTAGATTTAGCTACGCCTTTTAGTCAAGCCACTGCCGGCCAAATGCCAGTAGCTATTGACCCTACCCGCGGCGTCTTACTTAGCATGCTAATTCAAACACCAAATACGCAAGAACGTATCGATCAAGGCGGTGTCATTGGCTATATTATTCTAGCTTTAGGTGGTTTAGGCTTTACCTATGCCTTAATACGCTTAATTATTTTGATGCTGACAGGCAGTAAAATACAAAAACAAATTAACAGTCCTGTGGCAAGCGATGACAACCCACTAGGGCGGATTTTAGGCGCGACTGAGCAAAGCTCCGCACAAGATATAGACACGTTGGAATTAGTACTTGATGAAGCCATTACTCGAGAAGTTCCTGCTTTAGAAAAAGGCCTGTCGCTAATAAAACTTCTTGCTGCCGTCGCACCTTTATTAGGTTTATTAGGCACAGTAACCGGTATGATCGCGACCTTCCAAGCTATTAGCTTATTTGGTACGGGTGATCCAAAATTAATGGCGAACGGTATTTCTCAAGCCTTAGTCACCACGATGTTAGGTTTGAGTGTCGCTATGCCATTATTATTTATACACAATCTACTCGCTTCACGCAGCAGAACATTAGTGCAACTTTTAGATGAACAAAGTGCCGGCATCATGAGTCGTCGTGCAGGTAAATAATGTCTGAACAACTAGAATTTCTGGAAGATATTCACAACTTCCTGTATTCAGGCGGCGATGTATTATGGCTGATTTTAGGTGTGGCGATTATTTTATGGTGTTTAATTATCGAGCGCCTGCTATTTTTTAAACAACTGTACCCGAAAATACGCACACAGTGCTTTGAGAGCTGGGATCAACGTGAGGATAAGAGCTCTACGTATGCCCTATTTATTCGCAAGGCAATGATTTCCGAAGTTATAATCCAAATGCGCAAAGGTGTCCCACTAATAAAAGTGCTCATTGCTTTATGCCCAATGCTGGGCTTATTAGGTACGGTCTTGGGTATGATTCACGTATTTGATGTTATGTCGGTTACCGGCAATGGCAGTGCTCGCGCCATGGCATCAGGCATTTCTAAAGCCACTATTACTACAATGGCTGGCATGGTCATTGCCATATCTGGCCTGTATTTCAGCAAGCTTATCGAAGAACGTGTCAGTGATGAATCACATCACTTGGCAGATTTATTAAAATATCGTTAATCACCTAATACTCATTATGCGCCGTAGAAGTAGTCGTTCCTCCGTTGATCAAAGTGCAGATATAGATATGACGCCAATGCTGGATATCGTCTTTATCATGCTAATTTTCTTTATTGTTACATCTTCATTTGTTAAAGAGTCGGGCATTGATGTTAATCGCCCCAGCGCACAAACAAGTGAGACTAAAGATAAAGGAAATATTATTGTCGGCATAAAACCCAATGGTGATGTCTGGATTGATAAGCGCCTCGTTGATTTTCGAGCAGTGCGCGCTAATGTTGCGCGTTTACTTGCTGAAAATCCGTTAGGCTCAGTGGTTATTGTTGCTGATAAAGAAACAAAAACAAATGCTTTAGTGCAGGTTATTGATCAAGTACGGCTTGCAGGCATAATGAATCCAACTATTGCCACGCAATCGGAGTCACAGTGATCCGCATTATCTGTTCATTACTTTTAGGGCTAATCATAGTCCTCGCGCTGTTTTGGGGCATGCAATATTTGATAATGAACAACCAGCAAGATCTAAAAGCAACCGATAACCAGAGTAGATTTAATATTGGCCGTATAAAACAGGAATCGAAAACTCAAACTAAAGAAAGACAAATACCAAACAAGCCTAAACCTAAAAAACGCCCCGCTCAACCAAAGATGAAAGCTTATACTGCCCAAGTGTCTAAAGTTACTGCGCCAGATATGGATATGCCAAACTTGGATATCCCCTTACATACCAGTAATTTTAGCGGTTCGGTACTCAGCGGCCAAAATATAAAAATGGGCGGGGGAGCCATCAGCACCAGCGTTATCCCACTGGTAAGAATTCCACCACAATACCCTATGCGCGCGGCAAACCGACGTATCCAAGGCTGGGTAAAAGTAGAATTCACCATCACTACAAAAGGTAAGGTGAAAGATGCTGTAGTGATTGATGCAAAACCAAATTCAATCTTTAACCGCGCGGCATTAAAAGCGATTAAACGCTGGGTATTTAAACCTCTTATTATCGCCGGCGAAGCCCAAGAGCAGCGCGCGGTGCAAACTTTAGAATTTAAGCTATCTCGATGAGAAAACGTATTTATCAAAGTCTAAAGGTGGCGTTTATCATCCTAGGATTGCTTGCTGTAATACCAGCACAAGCGGAAGAAGAAAAAGCACCACCGATTTCTTCGTGGCTATATAAGCAATTAACTAAAACCGAAAAGCTTATTAGCAGCCAAGCTTATCCACAAGCGCGTAAAAAACTAGAAAAAATTATCCCTGAATTAAAAGATAAAAGTTACGAGCAGGCACTCGCCTTGCGTAGCTTGTCCTCTGTTTATGCGCTAGAAAATAATTATAGGAAAGCCGCGAAATCATTAGAACAATGCCTCGCCACCCAAGCCTTACCTGAGAAACAACAGCAACAAGCTCTGCTTAATTTAGGCCAGTTATATATGGCTACGGAACAATATCAAAAAGCAGTTAATACCTTACAGCCTTGGGTAAAAAAGAATCCAACGCATTCAAATCAACAAGTTTCTGTGCTGCTGGCTAATGCTTATGCGCAATTAAAACAATACCGCAAAGCTTTACCTTATATCGAGCGAGCGATTAAACAGTCAAAAAAACCACAAGAAAGCTGGTTTCAACTCAACCTCGCGTTGCATTATGAATTAGAAAACTACTCGGCGGCGGCAGCTATTTTAAAAAAACTGATCGCCAATTACCCAAATAAAAAAGCTTATTGGCTACAACTTGCAGCAACATACCAACAATTAAGCCGATTTAAACAAGCACTCAATATTCAAGACCTCGCTTACAAAAAAGGCCATCTCCAAACCGAAGCGCAAATTTTACAGCTGTTTAATTTATACATGTACAACAAACAGCCCTATCAAGCGGCCAATTTATTAGCCAAAGAATTAAATAGTCAGCGGGTCAAGAAAAACTCCGCACATTGGGAGCTACTTGCTAGCGCATGGACTAATGCAAGGGAATACAAACAAGCCATTACCGCACTAGAAAAAGCTTCAGCCCTAAATAATAAAGGTGAACTTTACTTACAGCTGGCTCGTATTCATGTTGAACAAGAACTTTGGCAAGATGCCATTGCTGCTATCAATAAAGCACTGAAAAAAGGCGGATTAAAGCAAACTGGAGAAGCTTATATTTTATTAGGTATGAGCCTTTATGAAACAGAACAATTATCGGCAGCTAAAGCCGCATTTAAAAAAGCTCGGAAATACAAAAAAACCAGAAAATCCGCAAACCAGTGGTTAAATTATGTGGCAAATAGTAATAATCCGGCATAAACTTACTTGATAACGTACTCTCCTTGCATTTAGCATAAAACAACACGAAAGACAGGTGTAAGGCCGCAGCAAATCTTTTCTCAAGGAAGTTGACTTATGCCAGCAAAAAAATGCAGTTCATATTCACTACACTTCACCATCAGCTCACTATTTATCAGCCTTACGTTGATATTTGGCGCTGTACTCAGCTGGCAACACTACAGCAAAGCATCAGAACTTCTTATTGCCGGTGGCGAGCTAGTCTTCGAACAAATCAACCGAGAGCTGACTCTCAATTTTAGCGGCTTACTTAAATCAGCCAATCAAAGCATTAGCCTATTAGCACTATCGCCGATTACTCAAGCAAACTCTTTAGATGAACGGCTAAAGTCACTGCCTCTATTTAGCACGACATTACACAATGAAGATAAACTATCGGCCATTCAAATTGCTTATCCAAATGGCGATTACTTTATTATGCGCCCGATTAATTCTGAACTTCTACGCCAGACCTTTAATGCACCTCAAAATGCCGCCTTTATGGTGGATAATATCAACGCAAATACGCAAGGCCAGCGCAGCTTAGTAAGAATTTTCTATACTGATCAGTTATTAGAGCTGAGCCGAGACCCAGCTATTGAAACAATCTATGACCCACGTATTCGCCCATGGTATACACAAGCATTAGAAGAACCTAAATCCAGTTCAACCGCTCCTTATTTGTTTTATTTTATTCGCCAAGTTGGTACAACTTTAACACTGCAAGCACCAACTAAAGGTGTTGTTATTGCCGCCGATGTAACACTGGGCCAGCTATCTAACATCCTCAGACAAAATACAGCAACGCCCAATACCAAAATCGTTGTTTTCGAGAAAAATGGTGATGCACTGGTTTATGGTGATATTAATCGCCTTATTATTGAAACGACAGAGGACAACTTTAAAATAGCTAAACTCGATGAGCTCGGCAGTGAGGTGCTTGCCTTTTTAAGCAAAGATTTGCAACTAGTCTCACAACCGCTTAATTTTATGTTCAATCAGCAAAAGTGGCTCGGAGCGATACGCGAGATGCACATACCAGGAGGGCTTAACCTTTTTGTCTTAATGGTTTCCCCAGAAGATGAATTATTAAGTACAGCGATCAAAATCCGCGATCAATCAATACTTCTAGCGGCCATTATTATCTTAATAGCCATCCCTATTATTTGGCTATTTGCTCGACAAATATCCAAACCTATACGCTATTTAGCGGGCGAAGCCGGACTCATTAGCCGCTTTGACTTTAGTAGCCCGATTACAACACGCTCCGCTATTACTGAAGTAGAAGAACTTGCTGTCGCGATGAAAATGATGAAAAGCACCATCAGCCAATTTCTCTCACTTATTCACTCACTCGCTGGCGAACAAAACTTAGATGATTTATTACAGAGTACAACTCAGCAAACCACCCAAATTAGCCAAGCTGATGCCGCTTTAACTTATCTTTATGACGATCAGAAACGCTGCTTAAAACCCAGCTTTATGCACATGGGTACGCTAGATGTTAAGAACCTTAGCGACCTCCCTGAAATCCCTTCCGGTGAAGACAATGAGTTGGCACAGGCCTTAAAGAAAAAAGAAAGCAGCCAAATAGAGCTGTCAGCTGATCAGCCCAACCCATTAAACCCTTTACTCAATAAACTAGAGGCTGATGCCGTTAAAATTATCGCTCTGCCATTACGCAATAGAGATGAAGAAACTATTGGCTTACTGTGTCTATTGTACAAAAAGCAAAGCACTAATCAGGACAATGAAGAGCATTTAGCTTTCGTACAGCAGCTCTCAGACTTTGCCGCAGTTTCTTTAGAAAGTCGGCAACTGCTGATGATGCAAAAAGCCTTACTCGCTTCATTTATTAAGCTAATTGCCGGTGCCATTGACTCTAAATCACCTTATACCGGCGGTCACTGCGCTAGAGTGCCTGAAATCGCCAAATTAATTGCTCAAGCTGCCTGCAATAGCACAACTGGTCCTTATAAAGAATTTGAGCTTGATCAAGATCAGTGGGAATCACTGCATATCGCAAGCTGGTTGCATGATTGTGGCAAAGTGACTACACCAGAATATGTAGTCGATAAATCCACTAAATTAGAAACTATCTATGACCGGATTCATGAAATTAGAATGCGCGTTGAAGTACTAAAAAGAGATGCAGAAATTGACTATTGGCAGCAAGTAGCTAAAGGCATGGAACCAGAGTCTCTGCACCTAAATTTAGAAGCCAAATTACAACAGTTAGATAATGATTTCGCCTTTATTGCTGAATGTAATGAGGGGGGCGAATTCATGGCTCCAGAAAAAATTCAACGCATTGCAGAGATTGCCGAATACACCTGGACGAGAACTTTAGATGATCGGCTCGGCGTATCTTGGGAAGAGAGCCAGCGCCAGCAAAAAACAGCCGCTAAAGTACTTCCAGTGCAAGAAAAATTATTAGCTGACAAAGCCGAACATATTATTGAACGCGGAGCAGGTGATAAGATTCCACAGGATAATCCGTGGGGGTTCAAACTGGATGTGCCTGAGTATAAATACAATCGCGGCGAACTTTATAATTTAAGCATTGAAAAAGGCACCTTGACCGAAGAGGAGCGCTTCAAAATCAATGACCATATTGTACAAACGATTATCATGCTGGAAAACCTGCCCTACCCTAAGCATTTAGCGGATGTGCCTCTAGTGGCCGGCAGCCATCATGAAAAAATGGATGGCACAGGTTACCCAAAACGCTTAACTGCAGCAGATATGCCATTAACCGCGCGCATAATGGCGATTGCCGATATTTTTGAGGCGCTAACAGCTTCTGACCGACCGTATAAAAAAGCCAAACCGCTCAGTGAAGCGATTCGCATTATGAGCCATATGGCAAAAGATCAGCATATCGATCCTGAATTATTTAACTTATTTCTAAACAGCGGCTGTTACTTAGAGTACGCGCAGAAATTCCTTTCCCCTGAACAAATTGGTAGCTTTGATATTAGTGAGTTTGATATGAGTCATTCGTAAAATTAGCGTATGAAGTCGCGGCTAAAAGCCCCTCCCACAAATATTTCTCATAATGGAAGAACCTAAAATCTGATCCAAGTACTGCTATTTATATTTTTTAATCTACGTATAACATCAACTTCTAATCAGCACTCACTGGAAAGGCTAGGTGTTTATAAGTTCCTTTACGGATATTAAAAAAAGCTAATTCAGGCAAACTCATTAAGATGCCCATAGCACCTTTTTTTAAGTTTCCCCCTGTATCAAATGGCCAAGTAACACTGCCATAAATTCCCATACTAGCCGCGGTAATTAAGTTTAACGTACCGAATAACGGTCGTGACCAGACTTGTTCATTAGTAAAAAACAGAAAAGGCGCATCTAGCTCATTAAACTTATAGTCTTGAGCGCTTAGAGTGTTAAATTCCCGTAAGTAAACGCGCAAATTATTTTCTTGGGCATACATTTTCTCTAATTGTTGTTCGCGAAAAGACGCTAATACTTGCTGATTGTGTTGCCCTGCTATATTTGCAAAGGATAAATAGGGGATAAAGGCCGTAGGGTCTTTATTTATACCGTTTAGTAAGTTAACTAACGGCTCTGCATCGACTTGAGCATTTTGGATAGCAGCAAAAATTTCAGTGACGCAATTGTGGGTAAATAAATCATAGGGGTAAAGCGCCTGCATCTGCTGAGTAAGATTAGCTTGGTAATTTATTAACCTAATTTTTGCTGTTTCTACTTCTTGAGCGTTTAATTTTGGCAGTAGATATATGGGCAAAAGTGCTGATTTTGAGGGTAATCTTTGTTCGCCGGTGGTTCTGATTTCTTGCCGCTTATTTAATCCACGTTCACGCTCATAGTAGTAATTACTCAACCGCTCAAAATGGCTGTAGTCTTTTTCGGTAATTGCTTGTTGGCTAAAGAGTTGCTGTTTTATTTCAGTAATTGAGCTTAAAGCATCTTGCTGCTGAGCCTTAAAGGCCGTTTTATAGATTTCTACTTCAGCAGAAGTAATGCTCGGGCTGTTGTCTGCATAAGTATCGAGAAAAACCCAGCGACCGGAATTAATCGAATAAGAAAGACTGATAATCCGTGCATATAGTACCAATGCAGCACTGCCTGAATCTGGCCGTTTTGAGTTTACTAGACTAAGCAAGTTATCAATTAAATTAGCCTGTAATTGCACTAAGCTCTCAATTTCTAGGTCGGATAGTGAAAATAGTTGATCTTCGGGAGAAAAATAGCTGAATTCGTTTAACGGGCTGTTATTTTCTAGGATTTGTAGAAACAATAGTTGGCTAACGGTATCAATATATTGCTGAGCAAACGAATAAGGCACCGGAATAAAAGTGTCTTTTCTTAAGTGTAAAACGTTTTCAGGCCAAGGTTGCGGCTTAATTTTGACTAGCTTTTGTTTCAGTTGAATGTTTTTTTGCTTTAAAAATGTACTACCTAGTTTATGCTTTATTTGTGCATTAATTTGCAGACTATTAAATGTAGCTGTTTTTATAGGATAGGCGTTTTGATTAAATAACCCTGCGCCGCGAATAGTTAATAGTGAGTTAAAGTCTGTCGTTTTTGGCTCCAATAAAGCGAGATTTAGTTGGACTTCTTTAAGTAGGGTATTTTGCTGTTTTTGCAGTAAAAAACGTAGATTGAAGTGGTCGCGTAACTGCTTATATTGTTCAGAATCTAGCTCAATACTTGCTTGATAAAGAGTTCTATTTTCTAAATATCGATATTGGAAGTCAAAACCTGAGCTAGCCTGCTTGACTAATCGAATGATGCCGCCTGGAAAGTGCTGAAAATGGTACGTTTCCTTGCCGAAACGGAGTGCCGTATGACCGCCGCTAGCTGTGCCTTCGTTGGCATTAATATAAAGATAATTGACAGCTTGGGCGTAAAGGTTTTGCGCGCAGACTAGGTTAAAAATTAAACATAAAAGAATTGAGTTAAAATTGGGCGGACTAAAGTCCGCCCGACAGCAGCCCTTACTGCTGCTCATAACCTTTTTGAATGATTAGCATTCTGCTTTCCTTAGAGTCTGCTAAACTATTTTTATAAGTTTCGTAAACACTTCCTGTTAATTTGGCTTTTTTCAATGCACGACCGATACCGATTAAGGTGTTTTCATCATCTTCCCAGTTGCTAATGCCAGCTTCGGTAGCGATTTCAGAGATCCCTTGAACATAAGCTGCTCGTTCAAACCCTGCTGTTGAAAGGTAAGCCGTGGTGTAATCCATGATTTGAATTTGATATTCTTTACCTGCATCTTTAGATGACGATGAAGGACTGCTAATAATTGAGCTAATAGAGTCAGAGATACTCTTTGAGCTATCCGAAAGACTGCCCGAGCTATAGGAAAAAGAACAGCCTTGCGATAGTCCAGCCGCGACAAAGATAGGAAGTAGATAAGATTTAATTTGCATGATAAGCCCTTATATATGGTATTTTGTTCGACAATATAGTGCACTAAAATGATTATGATAGATAATTTATGCTCTTTTGAACATAAATAACTCTAATATAAATTAAAATCGTAGTTTATAAAAAACCTCGTCACTCCCAAAGTGTACCCAGTCAAGCGTGGGCACAAGCTTTATCGAGAATCTAACCATATTCAATAGATTCCTGCCAAAGACTTACAGGAATGACGAATACGAAAATAGTATCAACTAAAAATTGCACATTTCAAAATGGATAGAGTTTAGTAAGGATTATTTTTTTGCTAACAAATCGAACAATCTGGTATTTAGCAAATGCGCTATTGCCAGCTTTTAAGCTTACGCTAGATTGCGTAAGTCTATTTTAAACTAGAGGTATATATGACTAAATCCGCTATTTTATTTGCAGATGCCAAAACTGTTATTCCAGGAGGCGTGAATTCGCCAGTAAGATCTTTTAGTGGCGTAGGTGGAACGCCTGTTTATATTGATCGTGCAAAAGGTGCTTATCTTTATGATACTGAAGATAAGCAATACATAGATTATGTGGGGTCATGGGGACCTATGATTGTAGGTCATGCACATCCAGATGTACTGCAAGTAGTAAATGAAACAGCGGCAAAAGGTTTAAGCTTCGGCGCTCCAACTGAGCTTGAAACTTTAATGGCGAAAAAAATATGTAAATTAGTGCCATCAATCGAACAAGTACGTATGGTCAGTTCAGGAACAGAGGCGACGATGAGTGCTATTCGCTTGGCACGAGGTCATACCAAGCGAGATAAAATAGTAAAATTTGAAGGTTGTTATCATGGTCATTCGGATTCATTATTAGTTAAAGCGGGGTCGGGCGCCTTAACCCTCGGCATCCCAAGCTCTCCAGGCGTAAGTGCCGCAGTAGCCGAAGATACAATTACTTTGACTTATAATGATAGCGAGGCAGTTAAACAAGCCTTTGCTGAGATTGGTGAGCAAGTTGCCGCGATTATTGTGGAGCCTGTAGCGGGCAATATGAACTGCGTTTTGCCAGCCCCAGGTTTTTTAGAAACATTACGAGCAGTGTGTGATCAATATGGCGCACTGTTGATTTTTGATGAAGTAATGACTGGTTTTCGCGTAGACAAACATTGTGCGCAAGGACTGTATAATATTAAGCCGGATTTAACCACTTTAGGTAAAATTATTGGCGGTGGAATGCCTGTAGGTGCTTTTGGTGGTTCGCAAGAAATTATGAACTCTTTAGCTCCAGTAGGCCCTGTTTATCAAGCGGGTACTTTATCAGGGAATCCGGTCGCTATGGCGGCAGGCTATAAAACTTTAGAGTTGTTATCAGCATCAAAATTTCATGAGCAATTAAGCGCTAAAACTCGCGCCTTAGCCGAAGGAATACAAGCTAAAGCAATTGCCGCCAATATTGGTATGTCGATCAATGTCGTAGGTGGCATGTTTGGCTTGTTTTTTACTCAAGAAGATAATATTAGTCGTTTTGAGCAGGTCATGCGTTGTGATCAAGAGCTGTTTAAACAGTTTTTTCATGGCATGTTAAAAGAAGGCATATACCTTGCACCATCTGCTTTTGAAGCAGGGTTTGTTTCTGCTGCGCATAGTGATGCCGATATTGCCGCCACTATTAATGCGGCTGAGCGTGTATTAAATCAATTATAAATAAAGTCCGAGGGTGGAGTTCATAACCCACCCTCCCTGTTATGCCTACTTATTTACCTACAAAAAAAGACCTTTTTTCGCGTTTTTCTGCGACTGAAAGCGTTTTAATTCATCAAGCGATTTCAGTCGTCGAAAATTTACCCAATGACGATACCAAACGCCCACTAGGGCTTGATGTCGCATTAAATTTATTACCGCTCAATGTTGATTTGGAAACGATATTGGCGGCCATTTTAAGTGACTGGCGTTTAAACGGCTATCCTATAAAAACAGAGTTTGGCTCTATTGTCGCAAGTTTAGTGGCTAATGTTAAAGAGCTTAATGGGCTCAAGATCTATTCTGAAAGTATTGCCACTAAAGCGTCTCAAGTTGAAATATTAAGACGCATGTTATTGTCTACCGCTGATGATATTCGTGCGATTTTGATCAAACTTGCCTATCGTTTGGCACGATTAAAAAAAATATCCCAAGAAAATGAAGACATGCGCCATTTTATTGCGCAAGAAACCCTAGATCTCTATTCGCCTATTGCTAACCGCCTCGGGATTGGACAATTAAAATGGGCCTTAGAGGATTATGCGTTTCGCTATTTAGAGCCTAACCATTACCTTTCTGTCGCTAAAGCATTAGAAAACAAACGCATCAATAGAGAAGACTGTATTGCTGGATTCATTACGCAATTGCAAGAAAAGCTAAAACTTGTCGGAATCAAAGCGGAAATCAAAGGCCGACCTAAGCATATTTATAGCATTTGGCAAAAAATGCAACGTAAACAGCTACCCATAGAAGAACTATATGATTTGTTAGCTGTACGTGTCATGGTTAATGAAACAGCTCAATGCTACGAGGTTTTAGGCCTAGTGCACCAACATTGGACTAGCATTCCTAAAGAATTTGATGACTATATTGCTAATCCCAAAAATAATGGCTATCAATCCTTACATACAGTTATTTTGACCGAAGATGCGAATCGCATAGAGGTGCAAATACGTACTAAACACATGCATGATTTTGCTGAATTAGGGGTCGCTGCGCACTGGCGTTATAAAGAAGGTAGTAATCAAGATATTGCGACTGAAAAAAGTATCGCAGCATTACGTCAACTTTTAGAGGAAACAGAAAACGACAGCTTACTAAAAAATTTTCGTACCGAACTATTTTGTGATCGCGTTTATATATTAACACCAGTCGGAGAATTAATTGATTTGGTAAAGGGCGCAACGCCCTTGGATTTTGCTTACGCTATTCATACTAATATAGGGCACCGCTGTCGCGGCGCTAAAGTAAATGGCCGCATTGTTCCCTTAACCTATATTTTGCAAACGGGCGAACAAGTTGAAATTTTAACGAATCATGACATTGCGCCCAACCCCAATTGGATTGATCCAAATCTAGCCTATTTAAAATCTCCTAGCGCCATTCAAAAAGTAAGAGTATGGGTTAATCAGCAAAGTAAAGATAAGCATAGCTTGATTGGCCAGCAAACTTTAGATAAAGAAGTAAAACGACTAGGTTTAAACAAATCTTACTTAAGCCGCTTATTGCAACGCTTCAAATTAAAGGGCGTGGATAAGTTATGCATTGCTTTAGGGCGTAAAGAGATTAGCGATAAGCAATTAAGTCTGGCACTGCAAGAACTTAAGAAGCATCCTAAAAAAGTAGCGGGTAAGAAAAAACCCTCAACTAAAGCGCATTCAGTGGAAATAACTGTTGCTGGATACGATAATATTTTGACCCATTTTGCACACTGCTGTAACCCAAAACAAGATGATAATGTTATCGGCTTTGTCACTCATGGACACGGCATAGCGATTCATAAACTCGATTGCACACATATTTGTGAGCTTAGCGAAGAACAGAAAAAGCAGTTAGTTGCCGTTACTTTAAAGGAATCGTAAAGTCAGTAACTCTTAGCCTTAAAAACAAGAAGCATAATCCAGCATAATATCCTGGCAAGCGAAAAAAATTCGTGGGTAATCATCGCGGATCACCAATTTCAACGCATACTCAAAAAACACCGTAAGAGTCATAAAGCGTGCGCCAGCTGCACTGACTCGTAATTTTGTATTGGAGGAATTACGCCACACGCAAAGCGTCCAAAAAATAGCAGGGGTTAACAAGATAAAATGAACTTCATCCCAACTGGATACAGTGAAATTTCCCTGCATCGCGAGCATGTCAGTAAAGTATAAACTGATATTAAGTAAGATGAAAAACGGCCAGAAAACGACCCATAGTTTTAGCGGGCCAATCCAGGAGTAAAGTAAGTAGTTATAAAATGAAAGGCCCTTCAACTCTATACATTCCTGCTCTTGAGCTGACGCTATAAAAGGCAGCGTTAAATAGATAACACTATAAATCAACAAAGCTATTAATAGTAAATCTAGCGGAGATCCTAACTGTATATAAGTGAAAAAGATCGGTAATGAGTGAATAAACATGCTGACTGACTCCCAAATTTATAGCTATGCGCAGGTAGGGCCGACTTCAGTCCGCGCCTGTGTGCCAAGCCTGTTTAACCCTGCCCGCCACTAAATAATTGATAAGCTGGATTATTGGTTTCTTCTATATAACGAAATCCTAAAGCGTCGAAGCATAACTGCACGGCTATCTTTTGCGATGCTTTAATTTGTACGCCAATCAATACCTTACCAAACGCTGAGCCGTGATTACGATAATGAAATAAACTGATATTCCACTGGCTACCTAAAGACGTTAAAAAGCGCAATAAAGCACCTGGGCGCTCAGGGAACTGTAAGCTATAAATGATTTCATTTAACTCACAAGGCGCGTGACCACCTACCATATAGCGAATATGCTCTTTCGCTAGCTCATTTTGAGTCATATCCGTGACGGTAAAGCCTTTATCTTCTAACTGACCAATGATTTCAACTTTATCATTTATATCACCACTACTGGTGATACCGACAAATATCTGTGCGCTACTGCCATCAAAGTAACGGTAATTAAATTCAGTAATGCTACGCTTACCTAAGAGTTTACAGAAGGTTAAAAAGCTACCTGGCTGCTCAGGGATCTTCACTGCTAATAAAATTTCCCTATGCTCTCCCACTTGCGCGCGCTCGGCAACATAACGTAGACGGTCAAAATTAATATTAGCGCCACTTTCTATTGCAACTAAAGCTTTATCGCTAATTTTTTCTCGTTCAACATATTTCTTTAATCCTGCAATCGCCAATGCGCCTGCAGGCTCAGGTACGGAACGTGTATCATCAAAAATATCTTTAATCGCAGCACAAATCTCGTCAGTATTAACGGTAATGACTTCATCAACCAGCATTCTTGCCAGACGAAATGGCTCTTTACCAATCTGCCTTACCGCGACACCATCAGCAAACAAACCCACTTGCTTTAGTGTTACTCGCTTATGGGATTTTAATGCTTGTTGTAAGCAATTAGAATCATCAGGCTCAACGCCAATAATTTTAATCTCAGGCCGGACAAATTTTACATAAGCCGCAATGCCAGCAATTAAACCACCACCGCCCACAGGAACAAAAATAGCCTCAATAGCATCCGTTTTTTGACGTAAAATTTCCATCGCCACTGTGCCTTGCCCGGCAATAACCTCTGGGTCATCATACGGATGCACAAAGGTCATCTTTTTTTCTTTCGCTATTGTTTTGGCATGAATATAAGCATCATCAAAAGCATCACCAAATAGAACAACTTTAGCCCCGCGCGCACGTACCGAGTTCACTTTAATTTCAGGCGTTGTTTTAGGCATGACAATTAAAGCCTTGATGCCTAGTTTTTTAGCCGATAAAGCCACGCCTTGCGCATGATTTCCTGCTGATGCTGCAATCACACCATGACTTCTTTCTTGTTCTGTTAAAGAGGCAATTTTGTTATAAGCACCGCGTAATTTAAAAGAAAAAACCGGCTGCAAATCTTCACGCTTTAAAAAAACCTGATTATTAATACGCTCAGATAAGACTGGAGCAAAATCCAAAGGACTTTCTTCAGCAACATCGTAAACTTTGGCGCGTAATATTTTTTCTATGTATTTTAGGGTCATAAATTAAAAAAGGCTGAGTTCGATCATTGAAGCATTATCTTGTGTGTTTTCTCAATGTTTGAGTATAGCTTATCGGTAGTGGCGCCTTGTTTCCAAGGCACCTAGACTCCAATACATAGAGATCAGATGGCGTTGTCCTTAGCTTAACTAAGCAAGTAAGGCTTAGAAATGATGGCTTATATACTAAATGCTTTTAAGGCGTTTAATCTGACGGCGAATTGCCGAGTTAAGTGTGCCTTTTTTATAGCGTCCTTTAAATATATGCTGAATTCGATAAACACTAGGAATATCAATGGCAACCCCTTGGCTACGAAGTAACCACCGAAAAGCTCTATCTTCATAGGCTTTACACCAGTGTTCGGCAGGTTTCTGGTAAATACTAATATTATTGCAATAACCACAGGAGCGAGCCACATCACCATGGGTTATTTGCAGTGGACCTGTTGCACGATTAACATTCATAACACTGAATGTGTTTGTGTCAATATCTAATAGCTGAGGTTCTGCGCCCTTTACTAGAATAGGATCATCCTCTGCTAATAATGTAGTAATACGTTCAGTCTGAGGGAATAGTAATACGTCTTTTCTACCCTGTAGCGCACCTGCTAAGCTATCTAAACATTGCTCATGAAAGACAAGGTCACAGTCAGTAAACCAAATCCAATGAGCCTTAGTGGAAAGCGCTGCTTTATTACGACCTATACTTCGTCTGAATAGCATTTCTTTAGGTAGTTCTTGCCAATTCCAGGTAACATTAGCAACTTTCTTTTTACCAAAAAAATCTAGCATCTCCACTGTTTTTGAATCTTCGGCAGAATAAAAAACAGTCACTATAAGGTCAAGTTTAGTGGACGGATAATTTACTAAAGAACTTAATTGGTAATCTAATAAATAAGCATAGTTCCAGCAATGACTTACCAGCTCTAAGGTTAAACGCCCTGTATTAGATGTTATTTCAGAGTCAGAAGGAATTGAAGGTAAAAAATAATTGGCAGGTATTTTTCCGCTCGCCGCAAAGCGAAAAAAATACTCGTGAAAAATATCACTCCAGTGAGCTTGCTTCCCCTTAGCTGGTGATTCTTTATTATCCATATTTATTTTTGAACTAATAGTTATAAATTTATAGTGTGATCTAGGTTCATTATCATGAATCTGCTTTATGATACCTGATCTTCACTTTTTAAGTTATAGCAAATATTATAAAGTGGAACCCATACAGGTAAGCTCTTATGGGGCACCAATCCTAGCACGTTAATAGACCTAGATTTACCAGTCCTATGAAACTAAATTACAAACCAGTCAACGTGGTAATTGCTTCCAAAAAATTGCCTTCCATTAAGCTGAATTAAGCACCAATATAAGTAAACACTTTTTGGGCAAAAACACGATTTACTTCTCGACATTCCTCCAATACTCCGTCGAAAGAAATTGCCCTTGGTATCACTTTTGAAAAATCATCAAACGACGAAACCAAAGGCATATATTTAAAATCAAAAAACTTTGACGAATTGGGCAAAATTACAACTTTTTTTCCACACAGTATTGACCAATACATGGCATGATAACTGTCTGTTACAACGTGATCTGAGGACTTTATTGCTGCAACAATATTTTCCAAGGTATCCGAGTTTGATACTACGTGAAAACCTCGAATTTTTCCTACCTTTTCTTTATTTTTAAGTGTTCTACGGTGCATAATTAACACCGTGTCCCGCTCCACCACAGCGGGAATATCGAAAATAGGGTGAAGACAACTTGCACACGGCACCCAGCTTGCCCCCCCCCCCTTAAAATCACGCACACCAACCATTCCAAATCTATTGATATCAACATTATATTTAGGGTGATGATTTTTTATATTCTTACTATTATGCCCAACTCCCCACAATACGATCTTTTTGCCTTTGGATGCTAAATATTCAAATAATCGCATCTGAAATGCAAAACTATTCCGGTTTAACAGCCCGCCCCCACCAACAATTATATGGCTATTCGACACAATATCAGACCAACCTGAAATGTAATTCATGTCATTTTTTTTAAACCCGTTAATATCAAGAGCTGTATTATTTAGTTCACTAAAATAGTGATATGGCGCACTAAAGTAATCACCGGCATTTGCATAATCAATTCTGTGAATACTTGCAATACCTGGAATACTCTGTTGATTTTTCTGAATTTCAGTTAGTATTTTCCAACGGGTTGGATATTGTAAAAAAAGCGATTTCATAATCCTAATATACTCAAGTTATAGTAATACCTTCGCCAAAAATCAGGCCACATTAGCATGAATTTCACCAATCCCTGCGTCTTGAAAAACCTTATCCGTTATTAAAACTCCTCTGCATTTAGGCTAAGCGAATCAATAATGTCCTAGTACTTTACCGGTCTCAGGCCTTCTTTCGTGTGTTTAAAGTTCTCGTCAATTTGGCGAATATATTGTATTTTATATTTTATTCAGTTGAAATATGTCGTTAATTCCATCAAAGTTGTAACAATTGCGCGTCTAAATTTGCGCAGCTTAGAGAAACAACCTAATAATCGACTGGAGAGTATTTTATCATCTACACTTTTCTCATATCTCCTAGAAACAGGCCAATTCCAAAACCTTTTTATCTCAGGTAGGTTGGTTATTCAATATATTGCTGCGTATTAAAACAGCCGAAAAATAACAGAGTCAACATAATGGGTTTAATTACAACTATAAATACCAAAATTGCACAGCGACACGCAGCGGTACTTAATTCAGCCTCAAAAAAAGATATACGGTATCTGGTATCCAACCAAAACTGGTCAATTCACCACGACGGTGAATGTCTAATGCAAAACTTGCCTACACTAACGGGAGAACTGACCATCAGTCAAAAAGGCATTAATCACGGTATACTGCACTACGGAGGTATAGCAGATGCACTGAGCAGTGGAAAAATGCGTTGGCCAGACAGTAATCAGGTGCATTGTGGCCTAACCTGGTTTCATATTTTGGAGAATGACAAACACCTACAACTCGTCAATGCTCTCGATAAAAGGTTGGCGTTTTGGCATTCTTCGTGTCAAAGCACTATGGATCGTCTAATTAGTGCAGGCGCCGACCCCAGAAAATGCCATGTAATTCCTTTAGGCGTAGACCCAAATAAATTTCAGCCAGCAACCACAGAACAGCGCAATCAACTACGTACACAGCTTGGCATTTCCGAGCATGCAAAAGTAATTGGGTCGTTTCAAAAAGATGGTAAAGGTTGGAATACGGGGCGACAACCAAAACTTGAGAAAGGGCCTGATATATTATGTGCCGTGGCCGAAGGTCTCGCAAAAAACCATGAGGTCTTTGTAATTCTTAGTGGGCCTGCGCGCGGTTATGTAAAACAACGACTGGAAAAATCTAACATCTCTTATTTTCATACAGGCTACTTAAAACATGCGAATGATGTAGCTCCATTTTTTGCAGCATTGGACGTTTACTTGATTAGCTCGAGAATAGAAGGTGGCCCTAAGGCAGCCCTTGAAGCGCCAGCAAGTGGTATACCTTTGGTAAGCACCGCAGTGGGTATGGTGCCAGATATCATTACTCACGGAATAAATGGATTGATAAATGAAGTAGAGGATGTACGCGGCTTAATAGAAAGCTGCGATAAAGTATTCAACTCCTCTGATTTAGCAAGTAAGTTATGTTTCAGCGGCCGTCAACTTGCGGAGTCTTTATCTTGGGAAATTATTGCCCAACGATACTGCAATGAATTGTATTTACCTTTATTACATAATACTTAAACTGGTTTGAGGTCATTTATAGAACATCAATGTCAAAAACTGCTAGAAAATTTAGTTTGTGTAGGAAAAGTCACAATACCCATCATGTACATTCCGATGCGTAGCTATTTTAAAGCAAATTATTATAAATGATCATTTGCAGGTAACAGGCAAAGGACGAGAACAGTATATTTTAGATCACCCTCAAGATACTGCAGATATAAGAAACCTAATTGCTACTAGATTATAAAAGTTAGAAGAATATTGATACTTGTAAAAATTCGCCATCTAGTTGAATATTATGGCACTATCCACATAATGCTCTGATGTTGTAGACTAGGCTCCATATTCTTCTAGCATTTTCCTTGAAATCAATTACTTTGCTGTTTAAACTCATTCCTTTAACAGCGAAACCCCATTTTCGGCAAGCCCTTAAATCTAGGGTTAAGATTTTGCAGGCAAATTAACTACCTTATCAAGGCATTCCTAAACAGCAACAATGAATAATAATAAAGCTTTAGATGTGTTATTTCTTTCTCGAACAGTGAAAAAACATCGCTATTTTAATTTGCTTGTAGAAAATGCCTTGGCTGATTTTAACTGTAAAGTTATTTCCTATCATTTTTTACCAAAAGCTTCGAGTGCTTCTATAGTTGCGATTAGCCCTATTGACCTTAAAGAAATCATTGATAAGTTCCTAGAGGAGCTCTTTAATGCTAGATCAGGTTTTTTGGTTGAACAGCTATTAAAACCTCTAGTGAGTGCTTTGAGTCGAAGGCAAGTGCCAAGAATTTATAACCGACTTTTTAGTTTTCTTGAGCAGCAACAACCAGCTTGCATTAGCATATGGAATGGTCACAAATATCGAGATAACATTTTGAAAGCCGTAAACAAACACTTTTCCATCCCTGTGCTTTATTTAGAAAATGGCTTATTGCCCGATAGCACTACTTATGACGGTCAAGGTATCAACGCTTTAAACAGTATTCCCAAAGACCCAGAATTTTTTAAGGGTGGAGACTTTGGTGAATACAAACCACGTACTATAGTCGGCCGCCAATACAAACGTAAAGTCTCAGCCTCACAAAATACGCTTCCTAAAAAATATCTATTGGTGCCCTTTCAAAAAGAAAGGGACTCGCAAATATTGGAAAACTCACCCCATATTAAATCAATGACTCAGCTCTTTAATTTGGTCAAAGAAGCAATAGATGCCAGCGTCCTAAGCGATGTTCATGTAATTTTCCGCGCCCATCCCAGCTCTAAAGCATCCTATATAAGTCTGCGAGACACTGCAAGTAAACACCCTAAATTACATTTTGATGAAAACACTCCGCTAAATGATGCCATTGCTAATGCCACTGCAGTGATTACTATTAATTCTTCGGTTGGCCTTGAAGCTTTATTACTAAATAAAAAGGTGATTGTGCTGGGGGATGCTTATTATTCTCTAAAGGGCTTAGTGTTAACAGCACATGATTTTGCAAGCCTGACTTCAGCCATAAAAGCATTGCACAATTTCACTATCGATAAGGTGCTTAGAGATAATTTTTTAGCTTATTTGGCTAACTTCTACATTATTGAAGGCAGCTGGGGAGGAGCCGATGAAACACACTTTAAAGCAGTTAACGTAAAATACCATGACTTCTTTACAGAACATTGTCACAAAAGTAACTTAAACTGAGCACAGCATATGAAAAGCTTTGGGGGTTCAGAGTCGGTTGTAATGCTAATTTTTATAGGGCATGCGTAATATCAGTTACTTAAAACTAAATACCTAGGATTCTAAAGTTGACAGCACAAAAAGATTTTTCTGATGTTTTACAAGAGCACCAGCAAGTAACTAATCAGTTGACGAGTTGTACGCCGCTTATCACTGCCGCATCAAAACTTATTATTAGCAGTTTAACTTCTGGGCATAAAATATTGCTTTGTGGCAATGGTGGTAGTGCGGCAGATTGTCAGCATTTTGCTGCCGAACTGGTGATTCGCTATCATAAAAAGCGGCGCGCTTACCCAGCGATTGCTTTAACAACAGATAGCTCTATTTTGACTGCGCACTCTAATGATTTTTCTTTTGATAGCCTGTTTTCACGTCAAGTTGAAGCATTAGGCTCCACAGGTGATTGTTTAATTGCTATGTCTACGTCAGGTAATAGTGAGAACATCATCCAAGCCGCCATTACCGCTAAGCAACAAAATATGACGGTGATAGGTTTAATGGGCGGTGATGGCGGCCGTTTAAAAGAATTGGTTGATATGCCTGTTGTGATTCCTTCGCAAACGACGGCGAGAATTCAGGAAGCCCATATGTTGATTTATCACTGGTGGTGTGAAAGAGTTGATGAGGTCAGTGCATGATCAGTGAAATACCACATTTTAAGAGCCTAAATATTCTAGTGGTGGGCGATGTTATGCTCGACTATTATTGGTCTGGGTCGACTACACGAGTATCCCCAGAGGCTCCAGTTCCTATCGTTAAAGTATCCAAAAAAGAAAGTCGAGCGGGTGGCGCTGGGAACGTCGCATTAAATATCGCATCTTTAGCGGCTAACGTCACCTTATTAGGCATAGTGGGTAATGATGACGAAGCGAATGAGCTAAAAGAATTATTATCACAAAAGGGCGTTCTGTGTGATTTCTTAAAAAGTAATAACCGCCCTACTACTTGCAAATTGCGTATTGTGGCTCAGCACCAACAGTTGATTCGTTTAGATTTTGAAGAGCCTTTAATTGACTTTAATTATGCTGAACTACTAGAACATTATCAAAAGGCATTAGATAGTGCCGATGTGGTGATTTTTTCTGATTATGATAAAGGCGTTTTAGCGCATATTCCAGAGCTACTAGAGTTAGCTAATGCTTGTGGCGTGAAAAGCCTAGTTGACCCTAAAGGTTCAGACTTCTCGCGTTATTCTTGCTCAACATTAATTACGCCCAATTATTCTGAATTTCAGGCTGTTGTTGGAGTTTGTCATGATAATGAGCAAATTATCAGCAAAGGACAGGCTTTACTTAAGCAGCATAATATTGAAGCCTTATTAGTGACTTTAAGTGAACATGGCATGGCTTTAATTAAAAAATCAGAAGCCTATTTTTTGCCTACTCATGCGCGTGAAGTTTTTGATGTAACGGGGGCTGGTGATACGGTAATTGCCAGCATGGCTTTAGGCGTTGCTTCGGGTCTTGGCTTACAGCATGCGATGCATTTAGCAAATATGGCCGCCGGCATCGTAGTGGGTAAATTTGGTACTTCAACGGTATCCAGCCAAGAGTTAAATCGTGCTTTGCATGGCGATAAGGAAAATATTAGCGGCGTCGTTTCAGAAGAAGAACTAGAAAGTGTGATTGTGTTTGCGCAAGAAAGTGGCGAAAAAGTGGTCATGACCAACGGTTGTTTTGATATTTTACACGCGGGACATGTCGCTTATCTTGAGCAAGCTAGATTATTAGGTGACCGCCTAGTCGTTGCCATCAATTCAGATGAATCTGTGCGTCAATTAAAAGGGGAGTCGCGACCTATCAATAAAATTGAGGATCGCATGACAATTATCGCTGCGCTCGGCTGTGTGGACTGGGTAGTCCCATTTTATGAAGAAACGCCAGAGCGAATTTATAATAAATTTTTACCTGATGTGCTAGTTAAAGGTGGTGATTATAACCCCGAAGAAGTCATCGGCAGCGAGTCAGTTATTAAAGCAGGCGGCAAAGTACAGATTCTCGATTTTGTAGATGGTAAATCAACGACGACCACTATTGAACGGATCAAAAACCAGTAAGGATTAGAGGTAATATACTAAGTTAAACTTCAGTTCGCTACAAATTTCATATAGTATTCGTTCGCCTCATTTCCCCAACAAATAAACACCTAAGGTATAGATATGATCATAGTCACAGGCGGTGCTGGCTTTATCGGCAGCAATATTGTTAAAACTTTAAATCAACAAAGTCGTACCGACATTATTGTCGTTGATGATTTAACGGATGGTAAAAAGTTTCGTAATATTGCCGACTGTGATATTGCCGATTATTGGGATAAAGATGATTTCCTTAATCGAGTTAAATCGAATACTGGACTGCCTGCTAACATAGAAGTTATTTTTCATGAAGGTGCCTGCTCCTCAACAACAGAGTGGGACGGTAAATTTATGATGCATAATAATTATGAATTTTCCAAAACCTTATTACATTTTTGTTTAAAACACTCTATCGCGTTTATTTATGCCTCTTCTGCTGCAACTTATGGAGGTAGCTCGCAGTTTACCGAAAGCCGCGAATATGAAAATCCACTTAACGTCTATGGCTATTCTAAATGGCAGTTTGATCAATATGTACGCTGCCTTAAGCTAGATAATCAAAGCCAAGTAGTTGGCTTGCGTTATTTCAATGTCTACGGCCCAAGGGAACAGCATAAAGACAGTATGGCCAGCGTTGCTTTTCACTTACATAATCAATTATTAAAAGGTGAAAATCCGAAATTATTTGCGGGCTGTGATGGTTATGAAGATGGTGGACAATTACGTGATTTTATTTATATAGCGGATATTGTTGCGGTTAACCTATGGTTATTCGCTAATCCAGAGGTTAAAGGAATATTTAATGTCGGCACGGGCAAAGCACAGTCCTTTAGAGATGTAGCTAATGCGGTGATTGATTTCCATAAAAAAGGTGAAATTGAATATATTCCATTTCCAGATCATTTAAAAGGCAGTTACCAGAGTTTTACAGAAGCGGATATGCGTAAATTACAAACAGCTGGCTATGATGCACCGTTTAAAACTATACAAGAAGGTGTGGCGTTGTATTTAGCATGGTTGACTGAGCAAAACTAAGCGATGTCGAATAATAAGACTCACCCTGATAAAATTACAATTCTTCGGTTATCTGCTATCGGGGATGTGTTGATGCTATTGCCTGCCGTACGCCTGTTAAAAAGACAGTTTCCTGATACGCAAATTGACTGGTTAATTGATCAACCTATTGCATCATTAATCTCTGAAGTCTCCGAAGTTAATGTAGTGGCTATTGATAAGCCTCGGTCATTTAGTGATTATCGGCAATTAAGAAAGCAATGGCGTAATAAAAATACCGGACAATTGATTAGCTTTCAAACGAGTTTCGTCAGTAATATGCTTATGGCATTGTTACCCGCTGATCATAAAACGGGTTTTGGTGCCCCTTATTCTCGTGAAGGCCACCATTTATTTACTGATACGGCTTATGACTTACCGCCCCAACTGCATCAGGTAGAAATATTTTTTGCCTTAGCGAAGAAATTTTCTGGTATCACTGAGGATATAACAATAAGTGCCTCAGACTTATCTTTGCCTATACATGCTAATGACAAGGCATGGGCTACGGAACAGTTACAGTCACATACAAAGTGGATTGCAATTAATCCAATGGCATCTACACAAGAAAAAACGTGGCCAGCTGAGAGTTATATCGGCCTTATTCAAGAATTAAATAATCGATACCCTAGGCACCAGATTGCTTTAACTGGTGGTCCAAGTGCAAAAGAAGTTGAATTAGGTCTATATATCCAATCTCAACTATCTATCCCTTGCCTTAACCTGATTGGTCAAACCTCGCTCAACCAACTAGCTGCCATTCTTAATCAAGTTAACCTGCTTGTCTCACCCGATACTGGCCCCTTACATCTAGCAAATGCTGTTGCTACACCTGTTGTTGGGCTTTATGCGGTGACACGGCCTGAATATATTGGCCCATATAATCAATTGCAAAACTGTATTAATATTTATGCGCAAAGCGCTCAAACGTTTATGCATAAGTCTGCAGAGAAATTGCCTTGGCAAAAGAAAATTTCCAGCTTGGAAGCTATAAAGTTAATCTCTGTTGAACAGGTTTTAAACAAAATAGACACACTTAATTTATGAAGATTCTTATCTTTTCGCCTTCATGGGTTGGCGATATGGTGATGGCGCAGACGCTTTTTAAAGTGTTGCACCAACAATATGCTAATTTAACATTAGATGTGATTTCCCCACCTTGGCCTTATGATTTATTACAGCGAATGCCTGAGGTAAATAATCATTATAAACTTGAGCTAGAGCGAGGAAAATTAGGCTGGCAAGCACGTCGTCAATTAGCTAATAAACTCAAAAGTAATCATTATGATTTAGCGATTACTATGCCAATAACTTGGAAATCTGCTTTAAATGGTTACTGGTGTGGAGCTCCAAAGCGAACGGGGTATTTGGGGGAAATGCGCTATGGCTTATTAAATGATAGGCGCAAGTTAGATAAGGATAAGTTACCTTATATGGTACAGCGCTATGTTTATTTAGGGCTAGACGCTGACGCTCGAATACCCGCCTTAAGTGAAATTCCACAGCCAAAGCTAAGTATTGATGAAAAAAATGTTGAATTGTGGCGACAAAAATTAGCATTGAACAAAGATAAGCCTTTAGTGGCGCTCATGCCCGGTGCTGAATTTGGCCCCGCAAAGCGCTGGCCTACGGAAAATTATGCTGAAATTGCTAAGGATTTAATTCAGAAAGGTTGCACAGTTATACTTTTAGGCTCGCCTAAAGATTTTGCTACGGCTCAAGAAATAGAGCAAAAAAGCGGCTGTAAGTTAATTAATCTCTGTGGTAAAACCAGCCTGTTAGATGCGATGGATTTGCTTTCCTGCGCTGACCTAGCGATTAGCAATGACTCGGGGTTAATGCATATTGCCGCAGCTGTGGGTATTCCACAAATAGCCATTTATCGCAGTTCGACCCCCGAGTTTACTCCTCCATTAAATGACAAAGCGATTGTTTTACAAGCAGAATTTAATAACCCTGCTGTAGATAGAATTAAATTAAAGTCGTTAGATGGAGTAAAAGGATTTACTGATGTCACTGTTGAGACTGTAAAATCAGCAATTCAATTGGTTTTGTAAACAGCTTTTCCGTGTCATATTCTTTGGCCCGCTATGGCTTAACCATCACTTTCACATAAAAACGGCTTGCTTGGTAATTGCGCTCATAATTTCTTCCTAATGATTAATATTTTGGGTTATTTTCTCTAGCGTAAGCTCTTGCCGTCGCATAATCATCCACATAGTGCTCAGCTATTTTTTTCAGCTGTTCTTTGGGTAACAACTCTATATCGTCGAAATAGCTGTCAGGGAAAAAGACAGACGAGAAAATTACGGTGAGGGTTTTAAGCTGACGTATTCGAGACTGAAGGCGGTTGATAAAATAGTTTTCACTCAAAACCTGATTTTTTTTGAAAAAAATGGTTCCGAACTTGCGCATCATCTTCAGCTGTTTATCGGTCCTCGCTTTATGGATAGACTCCAGTGATATCTCATCTTTGTTATACCTCGCCCCCATATAGTTGGCGATGTCGTCAAAAAATTTATAAGGCTCCTCTTTGAGATCTTCTTGAAAAAGAACCAATGGTTTTTGTGTGAAATATTTTTCAATAATCCCTATCTTCTTCATCCAATAGAGTTCATCTTGTTTCCACAAGCCTTGGTCATTATCGATATCAAAAAACTCATCAAAAGTTTCATGCATTCCATTTTTTGTAAAGCGTTTATACTGTGACCCGATCCAAGGCGCTTGAGGGCGAAAAACCACAATAATCTTAGCGTCTTTGTCATAGTTCGATATACGAACAGACTCCCGCTCTAACTGCTGATCAAATTCACGCGAGAGAAAAAACTTCCCATCCGGCGCGCGATCTAAGTCTTTTTCAAACTTATGAAAACGTCGTGTTTGAATATATTTAACGCCGTGAAGTTTTGGAAAAAAAGCTTGTTGCAAGTAAGAACTGCCTGTTTTACCCAAGCCTACATGAAAGATAAGCTCTTTGCTCATTGACTGCCCTCTAAACGTGTTGGCTTACCACTTAAGCCAACACAAAAAACTAGTCGCTCTATTTTAATATTGTGAGTTAATGATTAAAAAGCAATAAAACACAGAAAGTACGCGCGACTAGTCTACCCATTATCAATAAGGAGTAAAAGTAAAACAACAAGAACTCTGAATATTTACAGTGTGTTTCTACTCTTCCCTCTTTTCATAAAAAACCTTATTAACAATGCTTAAATGAGCCTTTTTTTCATTATCGGCAGTTAGAAATTTCACACTATCTGCAATTTTTACAGCATCAAACGATGTATGAATAATATACTCTGCGCATTGGTTAATTGCATTTTCATGTAGAATATCATCAATAACTAACCCTGAAAAAGACTTCATAACCTCTGCTGCTCCATTATCCCTAGTTGTTATTACTGGGCAGCCACATGCCCAGGATTCAAGGCATGAATTAGCAAATGGGTCATGTCGTGTTAATAAAACTAACATGTCCGATGCTTGGTAATATTTTTCAACGTTACTCACTAACCCTTTAAATAATATAAAATCATTGAGCCCTGTTTGGTTAATCAGTTTTTTTACGTAAGTACTATCACCTTTGCCAATAACAACTAAATAAGCTTTACAACCTCGTTCATGTAGATTTTTTACCACATTGATTGCGTGATGTAATCCTTTACGTTCAAACCCTGAGCCAGATAATAATAAGATTTTATCAGCCGCCACAGGTAAAGCCAGTTGTTTTCTAAGCTCCTGTGTGTCCAGTTGAGGTAACTGAAAAACATTATCATCAAAGCCGTTATAAATCGTAACCATTTTATGCTCAAGGTGAGGGTAAACGGATATAACTTGAGAGCGAACTAGCTCAGAGTTAGCGATAATATAACGTGCTGATTCAAAGCTATTCACTTCTAATTTAGGGACTAGCCAATGAACTGGGTTAAGCATCCAAGCTTTACTATTACCATACTTACCCAACATATTTATTCTATGAACCCCATCCCCAGCACGGTATATGTCACATGCAGGGCCTTTTTCCAGACTATAAACAACGCTCTCCTGATTATAAATAGGTAACTTGTTTATATAGAATGAATAGTGCCATTGACGCCACCATAACATACCAAATAAGCCTGGTATTTTTTTTCCATTAAGTTGATAACCTGCCCATAACCTATAGACTTTAAATTGACCGCTAAAGTGCTGAGCCAGCCGTTCAGCCACTCTTTCAGCACCACCTTGGCCACTGTTACGACGAATAATATAAAGTCGTTTCATTTATTTTTTACCTATTATTTAATGATATTAAAAAAGTCCCCTCAAAAAATATAATAAAGCTTTCAAGGGGAAGTATTTTTACATAAAACGATTTTCTTATCATTAATCATTATCTTGAAAAAAGCGACAGGATGCCTTAATAGCTAAAAGAGAAGGAAAAAAGTATACTATTAAATCTTACGATTTATACTTATTCAAATCTAAATTTTCTAAGAAATCTCTCTGTTACCAAACACCGGTGAGCAGGTCGTTTGCGGGAGGAGGAGAATTATAAGACTTTAGTTTCTACACAGTTTGTATGCTATATATTGTAAAGATATAAAAAAAGTGTAGATCAATGGGAAGGGTAAAGAAACGGCACTAATACTTTGTGAGTAAGTATAAGGCATATTTGAATAAATCTTATACAGTTAAAATGATTAATTTACATAATAAGGAATAACTATTAAATGTCAAACGCGTATGCTATCTCTCCCATTGTTCAAAAAATTATAATCGTTTCAATATCTGTAACTGCTTTTTTTCTTCCTATTAGGGAGTTCCCCAAGCTATTATTTTTATTAATATTTTTGGCAAGCTCTTTTTATATACGGATAAGAAAAAAAAATTGGCACGAATATGATGTATTTGACTACTTGTTATTAGCTTGGGTATGTTCAGGCTTTATTACTGCAAGTTTTTCTCCTTTTGAGTATAAAGAATGGAGAGGGGCTGTCAGTAATGTATATATTCCCTTTACATTGCTTTTTATAAAGTATACAAATTTTAACTCAAAGAAAATTCTACTGATTCTGGGCAGTGTACTGGTCGGAACATTGGTTGCAACAACCGAAGGTTTTTGGCAATTGGCGAATAATCATACAACTACATTGATGTTGCACTCTGTTGGACACGTAAATCATTCGGCTATTTATTTATGTATGAGTTTTTCTGTAGCTATCTCATTTTGTCTAACATTAACTAGAAAAGCACCTTTGAAGTTATTTATATCCTTAGTGGCTTTGTTAATAATTATTGTATCTACGATTTATACAGATAGTCGTGGCTCCGCTATTACAATGTTTATTATTGGTGTTACAAGTTCATTTTTTTGGGCAAGAAAGTCTAAAAAACCATTTTTAATTGTAGTTATAAGCTTATTTATCATTGCGAGCTCTCTTTTTTACTGGAAAGCTCCTATTATTGAAAAAACATTACACCAAACATCAAAAGGTCATTTAATACCCGCGCGACTAAAGATATGGAATAGTTCTCTGCTCATTTGGAGGCACAATCCCATTTTAGGTATTGGCATTAAGAATTACAGTGAAGCCAATGGAAAAATCCAACGTCAGTGGTTAGCAGAAGAAAATCGTCAATTTTCTGATGAGTTTATGCCGTATGTCCATGCTCATAGTTTATATTTTTCTATATTAGCTGAACAAGGCATTTTGGGCGCTGGTATAATTTTTTTCGTTTTATTGAAAATAGCCTTCAGTTTATTTGGCAATATTCCAAAATTTGAAGATTCAAACTTTACTTGGCTTTTATGGCTATCTGCTTTTGGAAGTCTTCAAGTAGTCCTAATTAATGGTCTTGTAAATACGACATTACGAATGGAGCATGGCTTGCTCTTTGCTATAATTACAGGGTTATGGCTAAGTTTTAATATGTCTATTTCGAACACTTCACAGAGTGACAGTTACCAAGCATAACAAAATGACTACTTTTTAAAAAATAGTTTAAATTTAAGCGGGATGTTACTAATTTCTCCTGCCAAGTAATAAATTAATTTGTTCTTTACTTTATATGATACAAAAAACTTCAAGCTTTAAAATTTACGCACGGCTTCTTAAGTACGTTGTTCCTTTTATTAAATTTTTTATAGTTAGTGTACTTGGCTTTGTTATTGTAGCAGTTGCACAGCCTTTGTTTGCTGAACTTGTTAAATTAATTATTGACACCATAGAGCACGGTGACAAGGCTGATAATAAGTTTTTACCTGTTTATATCATGGTGCTAGTTTTGTTTAGAAGCACCGGTGCTTTTTTTGGTAATTATTTTTTAGCCAAAGTCTCTGTTAATGTTGTTAATAAGTTACGGCAAGAAATTTTTAATCATTACACAAAGCTTTCTATAGAATATTTTGACGCGCAAAATAGCGGTCATTTGATTTCTTTGATTACTTATAATGTCGCAGAAGTAACGCGTGCTGTCACTGATTCAGTGCGAACCTTTATTAGAGAGGGCTTAACAGCTATTGGCTTATTGGCTTACTTACTTTGGCTGAACTGGCAGTTAACGTTGATATTTTTTATTATCGCGCCTTTTATTGCCCTGTTAGTGACTAAGGTCAGTAAAAAACTGAGATCCTTAAGTAAAAATGTACAAGATTCCATGGGTGATATGACACATATTACCTCTGAGTTGGTGATGGGAAGCCGTGTTGTTAAATGTTTTGGTGGCTCTGATTATGAAATAAAACGTTTTAAAAAGGTTAGTTTTTTTAACAAACAACAATCACAAAAAGTGGCTTTAGTCTCGGCTATTCAAAATCCGATTATGCAACTTTTAGTGGCCTCTGCATTATCTGCTTTGCTTTTCTTGGCACTTACTATTATGGATACCGCGAGTACCGGTGATTTTGTCGCTTATTTATTAGCAGCATTTATGATTCCTAAGCCTATCCAATTGCTTGCCCGAGCTAATAATGATATTCAAAAAGGGATTGCGGCTGCAGGTGATATTTTTAATGCATTAGATGTAGAGCCTGAGAATGATCAAGGTACTGTTGAAAAAGCCGCCGGGAAAGGTGTTTTAAGCTTTGAGAAAATTTCTTTTAGTTACCCTAATTCAAAAAAACTCGCGTTAAACAATATTAACCTTACTATTGAAGCAGGTCAGACAGTTGCTATTGTTGGTGCTTCAGGTAGTGGTAAAACGACCTTAACGAATTTAATTCCGCGTTTTTATGATTATTCTCAGGGACGTATTTTAGTTGATGGCATAGAAATCAACCAATATACCTTAAGTTGTTTAAGAGAGCAGATTGCTTTAGTGACGCAAAATATTACTTTATTTAATGATACGGTTTTTAATAATATTGCTTATGGTGTACTGGGTGATGTTGAGGAGTCGGCCGTATTAAAGGCTGCGGAAGATGCCTACGCAACGGAGTTTATTGATGCTTTATCGCAGGGCATACAGACGGAAATCGGTGAGCATGGCATACAGCTATCTGGTGGACAAAGACAGCGCTTAGCTATTGCAAGAGCCTTATTAAAAAATTCGCCTATTTTGATTCTTGATGAAGCTACATCTGCTTTGGATACGCAATCTGAACGTTATATTCAAAAAGCCTTAGAGCATGTGATGGCGCATAGAACCACGATTGTTATTGCGCATCGCTTATCAACTATAGAAAGAGCTGATGTTATTTTGGTGATGGATCAAGGTGAGATTATCGAGCGCGGACCACATGCTGAGTTAATTGCTAAGCAAGGTGCTTATGCGAAATTGCACGCCATGCAGTTTACTGAAAGTGAAAATATTACTTGATGAATCTAGGTCTAAATAGCTCAGGCTTATACTAGGACATGTAGTTTTTTATCATTGGATACGTAACTCAAAAAGACAGATGCAGCTATTCTATACGCTTTATGGCTATCCATTACCAAGGGACAAGCACTTAAAGAAGATCTCGGTAACACCTCATTATTCACGGGCAAATACATATAAAAATACCGTCATTCCCAAAGTCTTTTATCGGGAATCCACGTTAAACATAGACTCCTGCTAACAGCACGCAGGAGTGACGAGCTGAAAAAACAGCCTGTACCCTTTAATAATGAGAAGTTACGGATCTCGCGTTAAAATTCGTAGCCCGTATGAAACGCCAGTGGAATACGGGAGTTCAATGCCCCGATTTCCCGTATTTCACTTTGCGCTCTACGAGTCTCAAAGCTTCATACGGGCTACGAAATAAGACTATTTCAATTAAGACGATTTCAATTAAGACGATTTGGTCCAGCTTAAATTGGTAGCCCGTTTTATTAGTCGACATCCCTATAGAATCACGGAATTACGCGCTCCCACAAAATACCTACTGCCTTTTTTTCCTAACCACAACGCCCTCCTCATTTCCTTAAAGCTAGATACGTATGAGGAGAACTCTGACTCTACTTTAATTCACTGATGTACCTGTGCCTTGCTCGTCTTTAACGCCTTGAACAAATTTCGACTTCAACTTCTTAAAGGCCGACCATAAAGTCGTATCCATGACGACTTGGTTACCAATAGATACAATGACTCGCGTTAGCTCAGGCATCTTAGTTTTAGTAGAAATCATGTAGATAGGCTGCACATATAAGATAGAATTATCACCCATCGGCAAAATCACCATACGCCCTTTTGCTACATTCGAACCATGCTGATCCCATAAGGTAAATTGCTCTGATATTTCAGGGTTTTGATCAATCAATGCTTCCACTTGAGCCGGCCCATTAACTTGAATATCTTTACCAAATTTATAGATTTTGATATTGGGTTTGTAATCTTTATTGTTACAACTTTCCGCATCTAACGTACCAGCAACCCCTATCATACTTAAGTTACTACGATTAATAGGTGTCATGGGATTAATCATAACGAACTCTTCTCTATCGTTACACCGACCGAAATCCATAGTTTGATAATAAGGCATAACAGACTTTTTATTTACTTTAGCAAATTGCCAAGTTTCTGCTTGCTCATAAAATAATTCAGGCTTTGTTTGATGATATTTAGAATAAACCATCATTTGCATAAAATAGAGCTCACGCGGGTAACGTAAATGCTCGCGCAACTCATCTGGCATGCTGTCTAAACGATTAAAAACGCCAGGATAAGCGATGCGATACGCATCAATAATAGGGTCTTCCGTGTCCGAAATATAATATTTTACTGAACCATCGTAAGCATCTACAACCACTTTTACCGAGTTACGAATATAGTTAAAATGTGCTGTACCCGATAGAAAGCTCTCACTAGCAAATTTAGACACCGGATATTTATCAGACAAGGTATAAGCATCTTGAATCCAATAAAATCGGTCTTTAGTAACGACTAAGTAAGGATCTTGATCTAGATGCAAGAATGGCGTAATGGTATTGATTCTTTCAATAATATTACGCCTTAATAAAACTCTGCTCTGCTTAGAAATATTAGTGGAGAAAAAAATCTTCTCGTCACCAAAATAAAAAGCAAATAATAGCTTTCTAAACATTGATGGAATCGGTATGCCTGCTTGCCCTTGATAAGTCTGGTTCTCACCTTTACCTGATCCAGCCAAGCCCATAACATCCAAGTCGTTAGGGACAATCGCATAGTTATATTTTTCCTGACCAAAATAAATATCTGGCGATTTAACGGAAAAGCCAACATTAGACTTCATATTTAAATCACGCAGATACCATAAAATGGGCTTTCCCGCATCTTGCGCTGCTGGCGTCACTACCGCGCCATAACCATGAGTATAACGTAAATGAATATTCTCCCAATTTTTCGCTGCAAGTGGCAGTTTATCGGGATTCAACTCACGAGCAGACAAGTTCACTTGTTGTATATGATCATTTAAGTAGTAACGATCTTCATCTACGCTTTCAAAATGATAATACGGCCGGATACCTTGCAACTGCTGATAGCCATCCATTAAGTATTCTCTATCCCACACAGGAATATTTTCAAAATGCTTTTGAGTACCCCATAATTCAATATCTTTTGTTGCATCAAGCTTAACTTGGTAGTCAACAATATTAATATTTTTTAGGTCATAAGCATCGAGAGTTGCCTTAATATTGCTTTCCATAAACTGCCCTTCCGTTAATACTGGATTAGGCTTAACAATAAGTGAATTAATTAAACTAGGAATAAGCGGTATATTTTGTAAACCTAAAGCCAATAAAAAGCCGCCAATACCGATAAAAATAGGGATTGTTGAGCGATGTTGTGGGGAGAAAATGTAAATCACAACAGCAACAAATACTGCCACAACAGAAACTATGCTGAGCCAGATTAATGGCAATTGATACCGTAATTCGACAAAACCAGGACCAAAAAACACTGGCTCATGAGAATTAACATATAGCAAAGAAAATCGATCGAGAGCAAAACCCCAAGTCACAAATAAGACAATAAAGCCGATTAAAATCGTTAAATGGATTTTAGCGCCCAGAGGGTATTCTTTATTCTGATTAGGGACAAATACATGCTCCAACCAATACAGTGCAGTCACTAGGAAGAACAGAATAATAGACGTATTCAGTAGCTCTTGCTGAATTAGCATATAGACTGGATATGAGAACAAGTAAAAGCTCACATCAAGACCATAAACGGGCTCAGTTATTCCTGCAGATCCACCAAAAAAATATAATAAAGCCGATTCCCATTGGTTATAGAAAGGAATAGCAATAACAATCGCTAAGATCAAGGATAAAGGCGTATAAACCCTTACTGAACCATACATAAAAGTATCAGCAAAAGACTGAAATCGCTGGCGCTTATCAGCGCTAACAAGTATTTCATCTGGAGGACTTAAGCCTAAGTAGCGCGACGCAATCCAAAAATGAAAAAAGAAAATACCAAAAAATATAAGAGTCACACCACCAGAGAAAATAAACCGGTAGAGTAGCCGTAACCAAAAGTAGCCTTCAAAATTAAGCGAACGGAACCACCATAGATCGACAAAGAAATCGAGAAAGACAAAAGAGAATAAAACATAGATGATGACAGATAATACTGACAGCCCTATTAAAAAAGCGGGTAGCAATTTCCAGTTCCGCATGGAAGCCTCTTAAAAATAAAAATGTTATAAACTATTATAGCAAGATCATGATCATTACATTTTTCATTTAAATGATCACTAAGCTATAAACTCATCTTTCTTGTTGAATCTTAGCAGGCAACTTACATCGACTGCTTAGCCTGCCTTTATTAAATACTGGCAGCTCTAGCATCACGGCTATTAAGAGCGTGCACGAAATAACTTGAACACAATGGGGCGCAGTAGTTAGTCTGCTTGTTAAAAGGCAGGCTGAAGACCTACGCCCCATATGACAATGTATAAATTGGCTGCCATTTTAAGCCTGTACATATTTATGTTGGGTATGCATCGCGTACCCTAGCTTAATGTCCCGCCTTAAGTGGATATCCTACACAGCCAAATCGTTATCTTTAGGTCCCATTTGACGCCGCTCTTGTTTCCACGCTCTATGCTCTAACATAATATCTAGCACTTCCTGAGGGTCATCGGTCACCTTGATGTAGTCCAAATCTTCAGGTGAAATCGTTTCATATTGCACTAATGTGGTTTTAATCCAGTCAACTAAACCGCCCCAGAAGTCACTACCAAATAAAATTAACGGTAAAGGGTAGATTTTATGTGTTTGCATTAAAGTTAAAGATTCAAAAAACTCATCTAAAGTACCAAACCCACCCGGCATACAAACATAGCCAATGGAGTAGCGCACAAACATAACCTTACGCACAAAGAAATAACGAAAATCTAAAGAGACTGTTTGATAGGGATTAGGCGATTGTTCTTGAGGCAATTCAATATTCAAACCTACCGTCTTATGATGTTTTAGAAAAGCACCTTTATTGGCAGCTTCCATTATGCCAGGGCCACCACCGGTAATAATGGTAAAACCATTTTCGGATAATAATTTAGCGATTTCAGTCGTTTTTTGGTAATACAGGTTACTAGGCCTTAACCGTGCAGAGCCAAAAATAGAAATACCCTCACAAATACCAGATAAACGGTCAAAGCCCTCAGTAAATTCACTGATAATACGAAAAATTCGCCAAGATTGATCACCTTTTAAATCATCAATAATACTAGCAGAGTCATGATGGATATTTGCACAATAATTCATTTTATCCCTATTTCTTAAGGTTGTGCTGCAATACATACTCACTTAACTTGCTCATGCTCTCCCCTTGTATATTAGGAAAAGCAGGCATAGTTAAACTACCGGTATTCACTTTATGAGCAATGTACCGTGCATTAATATTTTTAGGGTTAATTGACCAATAATACATTTTAGGATTTTCGGGTTCACCCGAATGACAGCGCGCGCACGCCTCTAAATAGATAGTTTTAGCGGGTGAGCTTTCCCTAGGCGTGTAGTCATCCGAGCAAGCCGCTAAACCTAAAGTAACTATCAATAAGCTTATTTTTTTATGCTTCATATCCCCCCCCCCTTTAACTTTCTGCTAAGTAAATTATTTTACCAGCCTGTATCGTATGTGTGACTTTACCGTGCATTGTTTCTTGCCAAAACGGGGTATTTTGTCCACGACTTTGCCAAGTTTCCGCGTTTATTGTCCAGCTTTCGCTAGCGTTAAATACACACACATCAGCCATATTTCCGAGCGCTAAACCGCCTGCATCAATACCTAAAATCTGTGCAGGTTCGGAGCTTAATTTTTCGATACCCTGTGCTAAAGTTAAGGTTTTCTGCTCAACCAAACGCAACATTAACGGCAATACCGTTTCTAATGCTGATATACCTGGTTCCGTTTCTGGGAACGCACCTAACTTTGCATCAACATCGTGCGGCTGATGGTCACTGCAGATACTATCAATTGTACCGTTTTGTATACCTACTAGCAGAGCATCCCTATCTTGCTGACTACGCAATGGAGGAATGACATGGTAATGACTATCATAAGGCTGCATATCTTGGTCAGTTAAATGCAATTGATGCATGGCAACATCTGCACTAACGGGCAATCCTGCGACTTTGGCCTTAGCGATTAGATCAACGGAACGTGCGCTACTTAAGCCTTGAAAATGCACACGGCAGCCAGTTTGTTCAATTAATTCCATGCACTGCATTAAAGCAATCGTTTCTGCTGCTGCAGGAATGCCTGGCAACCCATAACGGCTCGCCATCACACCTTCATGTGCGCAGCCCTCATTACTCAGAGCTGACTCTTGCGGGCAATATATTAATAATAAATCATAGCTTGCCGCATATTCCATCGCGCGCCGTAAAACCAATAAATTTTGCAACGCATGATGGCCATGACTGACCGCAATACAGCCTGCTTGTTTTAAGGCATGCATGCTACTGAGCTCGGTGCCAGCTAATTTTTGGGTTAATGCGGCAATAGGGTAAATATGTGGATAACCACACCTCTCCGCCTTATCCTCAATTAATTCGACAACCGCGGGGGAATCAATAACAGGACTCGTATCAGGCGGAATGCAAAGGCTAGTGAATCCTGCGCTTGCCGCGGCCTTAGTTTCCGATTTCATGGTCGCTTTGTGACTTTGCCCGGGCTCACGTAAACGCGTACTCAAATCGACAAAACCAGGGCAAACAATATGCCCTTGCGCATTAATACTTGTATCAGCAGTAAATCCATCAGGTGCTTGCATAATACCGACAATCTTGCCATCTGCAATATACAGCGAGCCTTGTTGATCAAGACCATTTTTCGGGTCAATAATATGCCCATTAACAATTTCAATACGCATTATTCTGCACCTCTATTGCCATTCATGGTCATGGATAAAACGGCCATGCGCACAGCAATACCATTGCTAACTTGTTGCAAAATAACTGACTGCGGCCCATCAGCCACGCTAGAAGAAATTTCAACACCGCGATTTATTGGCCCAGGATGCATAACAATGGCATCTTTATTGGCAATTTTTAGCTTTTCACCGGACAAGCCAAAGCATTTAAAATACTCACTTTCGCTCGGTAAAAACGCACTGTTCATACGTTCTTTTTGTAAACGCAGCATAATAATCACATCGACATTCTTTAAACCAGCTTTCATATCATGATAGACAGAAACACCTAAATCTTCGACTTGTACAGGCAGCAAGCTCTTAGGTGCAATCACTCGAACTTCTTCAGCACCGAGTATATTTAAAGCAAGTATCTGCGAGCGTGCGACGCGTGAATGTAAAATATCGCCGACGATAGCAACCCGCAAGCCAGTAAACTGTTTTTTAACACGGCGAATAGTAAACATATCCAGCATTGCTTGTGTTGGGTGTTCGTGTTGACCATCACCGGCATTAATAACATTAATATGCGGTGCGGTATGCTGAGCAATAAAGTGTGCGGCGCCGCTAAGCGAATGGCGCACAACAAACATATCGACCTGCATGGCCTCCATATTGCGAATAGTATCCAATAAACTTTCGCCTTTTGACGTCGCAGAAGTCGCAATATTCATGCTTAATACATCAGCGGAAAGGCGCGTTGCTGCTAATTCAAACGTAGCACGCGTGCGTGTACTATTTTCAAAAAATAAATTAACAATAGTTTTGCCGCGCAGTAAGGGAAATTTCTTAATATTTTGCTCGGAAACATCCGCAAAAGATTCCGCAGTATCTAAAATGTCGGTCAGTAAGTTCCTATTTAAACCTTCAATACTTAGAAAATGGCGTAATTTACCTTGTGCATTTAATTGTAAATTTTCAATCGCGAGCATGCCTTCTCCTTTCGATCATGATATCTAATGGATCTGGCCCCGTTAGCTTAATACGTTGTCCGCCCGCTAGCGAAATTTGTGCGCCAAAACAATCAGGACGAATAGGCACTTGTCGGCCATCGCGCTCGATTAAAACACCTAAAACTACTTGATTCGGTCGCCCAAACTCAAAAATTTCATTTAATGCCGCACGGATTGTTCTTCCCGTATAAAACACATCATCAATCAAGATAATATCGCGCCCTTCAATAGTAAAAGGAAGCGTGCTTTGTTTAACTTTGGGATGCATGCCAATCTGAGAAAAATCATCTCGATAAAAAGAAATATCCAACACAGCCAAAGGCTCTTTAATATTTAGCCAATGATGTATTTTTTCTGCCACCCAAACACCCCCGGTATGAATACCGATAACAATAGGATCGGTAATTTGGCGCTGCTCGATAAGCTCAATCAGGGATGACTCTAATTGATTGAATAAAACGGGGATTTCAATATGTTCAATAGCCATTTTTTATTATTGTTGATTTAACCAAGATTGAAGAATTAATTGCGCTGCTAATTGATCTTGAACTTCCCAGAGTTTACTAGCATTTACATGCAGATCATCATACAGCATTTGTTTTGCCTCGAAAGTAGATAGGGCCTCGTCTACTTGGAAGACAGGAAGGTTATAGCGACCATTTAATTGGCGGCAGAATTTTAACATTCTGGGGGTAATAATATTATCACTGCCATCTGCTTGGCGAGACACGCCGACCACTAAACCAGTCGGCTGCCACTCACTAATTAACCCGCTAATTTTATCCCAATCGGGGGTTTGATTGAGCGAACGAATAGTCATCAGCGGACTAGCTGTTTTAGTCATTAATTGACCAACGGCAGTACCTATTTTTTTATTGCCAAAATCAAAGCCCAAATAAGTTTCTGATTGTAAACCCGCCAGTACAGGATCTTGTTTATGCATGGCCCGTTTGCGTACTTAATAAGTTAATATCCAGTCCCATTTTATGGGCCGCAGTATTCCAACGCTGACTGATCGGGGTGTCAAAAACAACGCTTTCATCATAATGCGTATTAAGCCACGCATTTTCTTTTATTTCTCTTTCCAGCTGCTCTTCTCCCCAACCAGCATAGCCGAGAGCAATTAAAAATTTTTGCGGGCCTTGATTGACGGCAATGGCTTTTAAAATATCACGTGATGTTGTCAACGAAAGTGTATCTGATACGGGGATACTCGACTCCCAAAGCTCTTCTGACGTTTGGTGCAAAACAAAGCCGCGCTCTTGTTGAACTGGGCCGCCCGCAAAAACCGGCAATTTGGCTATTTTTTCATCTTCAACAGAGATATCCATTTGCTCCAAAATATCACCCAATTTCATTTGTAACGGGTGATTAATAACCAAGCCCAAGGCACCTTCACTGTTATGCTGGCAGATGAAAGTCACGCCATGAAAAAAGTTAGGGTCTTTTAAGTTAGGCATTGCAATCAGCAATTGATTTTTAAAGGAGCTAGTTTCGTGCATAAACCTTTATTTCCTAAATGGTTATTTATCAGAGTAATTGTAACGCTTATGAAGCTATTATTAATAATGACAATACAATGTTTTCAAAGCGCTTGATAGCGCTTTATTGTATTTTGCGTAATAAAATCGCTGTTTTTGAGTAAGTGATTTCTATAACACTAAATTCCACGTGCCATATCAGGTAAATCATCACGTAAGCCCATCGCATAGCGGTTAAAGTAATTCTTTAACCAAACACTATGATTTACCCAGCTCATGCCTGTGCCACGTAATTGACGAAATGCTTCATTATCAGTCGTATACATTTTATTAATCACATCCATACTGCTCATCATCGCCAAGTTATCGCCTTTACGCCAGCGTTCATATTGGCGTAAAGTTTTATGACTACCAACCGGTCTGCCAGCTTCATCTGCCTTAATGATTAATTCTGCAATAGCCGCTGCATCTAATAAACCAGCATTGGCTCCCTGCCCCGCTAAAGGATGCATAGCATGCGCAGCATCACCAATTAAAACAAAATGATCAGCGCTATATTGCTTAGCATATTGAAAACGCAAAGGAAAAGCGCCGCGTGGGCCAACTGTCAGCATTCCCCCTAAGACACCTTCGGTAGCATGCTCTAAAGTTTGCAGAAAATCAGCATCAGATAATTTTAAATAGTCTTGCGCAGTATCGTGACTTAGCGTCCAAACGATAGAACATTGGCCATTTTTCAACGGTAAAAGTGCCAGTGGGCCTTCGGGTAAAAAACGCTGCCACGCGGTAAATTGATGACTTTTTTCACTACTGATTGTCGCAACTAAGCCATCCTGCTTATATTCCCAGCCTGTTGTTTGAATGCCGGCCATCTGGCGTAAAGCAGAATCGCGCCCATCTGCTGCAATAACGAGGTCTGCAGCTAATATTGTGCCATCGCTGAGGACTATGTGCGCGCTATCGCTATTAATCTGTAAATCAGCAACGGTTGCTGGGCATAAAATTGTCGCACTAGGCAGTGACTCTAATTGATCCCACAAGGAAGCTACCGTCACTCGATTTTCGACAATATGTCCTAGCTCAGGGAATTCTGTTTCCGCAGCATCAAAATGTAAGACGCCCGCACTATCAGCATCCCAAACATGCATATGATCATACGGGCCGATACCGCGTTGCTCCATTGCATCCCACGCGCCAACAGCACGTAAAATATTTTGCGAAGCACGCGTTAAAGCCGAGACACGAATATCGATTGGGTCTGCGGGCCATGTTCGTGCAGGATTTCTAGCATCCAATAAAGCGACATCAATGCCCGCTTGCGCTAAAGCACAAGCGGCCGTTGCGCCAACAATACCACCACCAACAACAATTACCGCGTATTTTTTAGTCATACTCGTCTCCGATTACCAATATGCGGCATCCGTGTATTTAAGCCCATGGCATAGCGCGCCAAGTGCTTTTTAGCACCAGGAATACTGTCCAATAAGGCTAGCCCTGCATTTCTTGCAGCGGCAAGCGATAGCCATTCATTAGAAAATAATTTAACAACGTTATCGGTAAAGTTAATAACCGTATCATGATCTTTTTTGCGCTGATCTGCATAACGCTCGAGAACGGAATGCGCACCAATATCAGCACCGCTTTGTGCCGTTTCAAGAATAATTTCCGCTAATTGCACAACATCTCTTAGACCTAAATTAAAGCCTTGCCCCGCAACAGGGTGTAGTTGATGAACCGCGTTACCTATAATTACGGTACGACCTGAATGCATACTTTGCGCGCGGATCAAGCTTAATGGAAAAGAGCGTCTCGGCGCTACTAGGCTGAATTGCCCTAATTTATAACCGAAACACGCTTGTAAGCTGGCGATAAATTCCTCTTCGCTATCCATCATTAATTGCTCAGCTTGTTCTGTGCTGCGCGTCCAAACAACTGCATAGTCTTGCTTTATCGGCAACAAAGCTAAAGGCCCTTCAGCCGTAAAGCGCTCATAAGCAGTATTATCATGCGCTACGTCAGTTTTAATCGTTGTGACGATTGCGCTCTGCTGATATTCGGTAATGCTTTGCTCTATATCTAATAACTTTCTGATGGTTGATTGACCACCATCAGCACCCACGACTAACTTCGCAGATAAGTTAAGTGAAGCCTCTTGTTGCTTTAAACTAATATGCGCAAATTGATCATCTGCAGCAATACCCATAACCCGTGCGGGGCAGATTGCCTCTATGCCTGCTTGCTCTACTAGGTCGGCGACTACAGTTTCTAAGTCACGCGCGGTGATCACATAACCTAGCGCATCAACACCTTCTTTTTTTGCCGAAAGACGTGTTTTGCCAAAATGCCCTTGGTCTGAAACGTGTATTTGCTTAATCGGTGTTGCTTTTGCTTGTGCATGCTGCCAAATCCCTAAGGCTTCAAGCATACGTACCGAACCGTTAGCCAGTGCTAAAGCACGATCCCCCGCTGGCGAATCGTGCAATTGCTCGCGCGTATTGGCCTCAACAATAGCAATTTTTAAATCACTGCTTTGTAAAGCCAACGCTAAGCAATTCCCTGCGAGACCACCACCGATAATTAATACATCATAATCTTGCTTCATGTTTAAGTTCTCTTTTAGCAGTTATTGCATAATTGCTTCAATATCAGCAATAGTTTTGGGTATCGCTTGCGTTAAAACTTTATAACCTTGCTTGGTAACCAAAACATCATCCTCTATGCGAATACCGATGCCACGCCATTTAGCCTCAACTTCAAGACAGCTTGCCGGAATATACAGCCCCGGCTCTATGGTTAAAACCATACCTGGCTCTAAAACGCGCCATTCATCATCAATTTTATAATCCCCAACGTCATGAACATCCATGCCTAACCAATGACCAATACGGTGCATATAAAAGACTTTATAGCTTTCATCGTCGATTAACTTATCTACTTCACCCACAAGCAGGCCAAGATCGACCAAGCCTTGGGTTAATATTTTAACTGAAGCATCATGCGCGTTATTCCATGGCGTACTAGGCTTTATTTCAGCCAGAGCTGCTAACTGAGCATCTAAAACTAATTGGTAAAGTAATTTTTGTTCTACAGAAAAGGTACCATTAACCGGAAAGGTACGGGTAATGTCGGCCGCATAATGATCACACTCTGCTCCAGCATCAATCAACAGTAAATCGCCATCATTTAACACTGCTTTATTTTCTACATAATGCAATACGCAGGCGTTTTTACCGCCAGCAACAATAGAAGGATAAGCAACAGCGCGCAGGCCATTATCTATAAATTCATGAATAATATCGCCTTCCACTTGATATTCATAGCGTCCAGCCTTGCAATTACGCATAGCGCGAATATGCGCCTTAGCAGAAACATCGGCAGCTTTTTGCATCAGTTTAATCTCAGCAGGGCTTTTGATTAAGCGCATTTCATGTAGCGTATGTTCCAATGAAACCAGCTCTCCTGGCGCATTAATTCCACTGCGTGTCTGACTACGAATATGCGTAATCCAATCCATCAGCTGATGATCTAATTCAGGATCGCGGCCCATGGGATAAAAAACCTTGTGCTTATTCTCTAATAAACCTGGCAAAATATCGCCCAAATCAGTAATCGGGAAGGAATCATCCGCACCGTATGTTTCAGTCGCCCCTTCTAGCCCGGCATGAGCACCTTCCCATAAGGCTTTTTTCTCATCAAATTCTTGGCAAAATAAAATATACTGACCTTGTTCGCGTCCAGGAATAAAGGCTGCTAAAGCGTTGGGCTCATTAAAGCCAGTTAGGTAATAAAAATCACTGTCTTGGCGAAAAGGGTAATCAACATCACGATTTCGAGTTCGTGTATTGGCACTGGCAATAATAGCAATATTACCTTGCCCTATTTGCTCCATTAATTGTGCGCGGCGCTTTTGAAATTCTTGTGCTTCCATTGTTGCCCCTAATGCAAAGTCGTCTTGTTAGCGACATCTTTAACAATATCACTTAATTCGCTACGAATTAGCATCGTAGAAGCGCGCAAATATTCTTGAATTTCAACCAACGAACCTTCTGCTTCGTCATCATCCTCTTCTATATCCGCATCCAACTTGGTAAATTCAACTATGTCTTTGATAATTTCTTGGGTATCACTAGACCATTGCTGGCTAGTGCTGGCTCGACCCAGGCCAAATAAAAAACCACGGCACCATTGAATTAAAGCCGTGCAACGAAGCGCTAAAGCAGTCTCTTCATCAGGTAAAAACAAATCGAACAAAAATTCATCACCCGCTAATAACTCTTTGGTTTCATCAAATAAGTTAATCAAAGCATATTTATCATCTTCTAATAAGTGCGCATCTTCAAAAAAAGCCTCGGTCATCCATGAACTTGCTTCAGTAGCTGGATCAAGGCATAGCATAGCCGTTGCAATGCCATGCACTTCGGCAGCACTCTCGGCTGCATCTCTTTGTAAAATGGTTGAATTAACTTCAGAATAGCTCATTGCGTTTTAGAATAGATATTAATGACAATAGTGGGATAGGGTTGGCGTAACTAGCGCTAAAATTTTTGGGTAGCTATGCTAACATAGATATTAATGTTATAAACTTTTCAGAAAAAACAATCGATCAGTATAGCGCTTTTTTATTAGTTATAGGTCGTTTTTGGTTTTAATTAAATGAGTCGTCTATGAGTACAAAAAATCAATCATTTGATATTACAGAGCTTGAAGATAAGTTAGAAGAGTTAATTCAGCGCTATGCTTCCATTAAGCAGGAAAATACTAGCTTAAAAGTAAAGCAAGATGAATTAGTTAAAGAGAAAGCCAAATTGGTTGAAAAAACCAACTTAGCGCGCAACCGTGTAGAAGCAATGATTAGTCGTCTAAAAACAATGGAACATGGCTCATGAGTAAGCAAGAAGCTCCCGTCTCACTCACTATCCTTGGCAAAGAATATAAAATCATGTGTGCCGCCGAAGAACAGGAAGATTTAATTGATTCAGCACACCAATTAGATGAGCAAATGCGCAAGATTCGCTTAACGGGCAAAGTATCTGGCGCTGAACGCACGGCAGTACTCGCCGCGCTGAACTTAACGCACGAACTAATACAAGCGAAAAAAAGCTCTATACCTGATGGCTCTGGGATAAGCAAGCAGTTAAATAAAATGTATCTTAAGATCGAAACTACGCTAAAAAACGTTTAGAATACTCCACGTATCTCCTGTCGCGTTCGACAGTGGGGTGGGTGTTCCTTGGACCTATAATTACCCCGGGAATTGACTCGTGTACTGGTGTGCATGTCCGCTTGCGGAAAGCCTGAAATGCAAGATAGATTCCCACTTGAACCCTTCGGTTCAAGGACGATGCTTCGCATCGGCGCATACGGGAGATACGCTTTTTATTCCTCAACTATGTTAGCTTTCATTCAGAACTGCTACGCCGTCTTAATCTCGCATTTATACCCTGCTTCAATTAAAGCTTAGCTCCAGTCTCGGCTGACTTTAGCTAGTAACACACACGACAACCGCAATAAAACCCCTTGCACAAGCTCATTAAATACACGAGAGGCCTAAGTATGTTAATTAGAAAAGTAGTTATTGCTTTAATTTTTTGTCTTATCAGTCTTAATCTTTATGCATCAGATGCAGCACGCGAAGCGCAGTATGCCAGAGAAATTTCCGCGGGCAATACCAAGGATGAGATAATTTGGCTCGGCGAGCCCAATAAACCTTTCTTGGTACTGTATAGAGAATCGGAGGAATCAGGCTTTAAAGGAACGGCCATTTTGCTGCATCACATGGGCGGTCACCCTGATAATGACCCACTTATTTATACGTTAAGGCGTGAATTGGCAGAGCATAACTGGGCGACCTTTGCGTTACAAATGCCCTTACGTGAAGAGGGTGCTCCAGAGGCAGATTATTACCCATTATTTCCTGAAGCAAAACAAAGGATTGATGAAGCAACGCGCCATTTAGCCTCGCATGGTGCAGAATCTATAGTCTTAGTAGGTCACCAGCTAGGCGCATTAATGGCTTTATACGCCCAAGCGAATGAGCCTATGCAAGAAATCAAGGCAATGGTTACTATTGGCTTAAACGCGCCTGAAACAGACAGTAAAAATGCGCAAACACTCGAATTTATTAAGCAGGTTCACATTCCCTTTTTCGACATCTATGGCGAACAAGACGGCAAGGATATTGTTGACAGCGCTAGAGAGAGGCGTATTTCAGCACGCAACAATAAACAGTACCGTCAATTCCAATTAAACCGAGCTAGCTCACCTTACTGGAATGATCAGGCTTTAGTTGTTAAGCGTGTCTATGGTTGGTTAAGTCATTATTAACAGCTCCCGATAAAAGCGACTAGTCTTGCTTAAATAAGACTAAAAAATACTGAAATATAAGCTGGCTACGTATATACTGGAAAATTTCAATCTATTCCTTGCATAGGCGCATAAGGTCAACGATGAATATTCATGAGTTTCAGGCAAAACAACTATTTAGAGACTACAAAATACCTGTTCCCGAAAGTATAGTTGTCACTTCGGCTGAACAAGCATTGGCTGCAGCACAAACGCTATCCGGCGATAGTTGGGCCATCAAAGCACAAGTACATGCAGGTGGTCGCGGCAAGGTAGGCGGCGTTAAAATAGCCAAAACAGCAGCCGAGGCAGTTGACGCGGCAAATCAAATGTTAGGCCAACAGTTAATTACACAGCAAACAACAGCCGCTGGATTACCGATTAATTCTGTTTTAATTGAACAAACAACAGCGATTAAACACGAATTCTATTTAAGTTTGATTATCGACCGACATTCAGAAAAATTATGTTTTATCGCATCTGTAGCTGGCGGTATGGATATTGAAGCTGTTGCCGCTGAAATGCCAGAAAAAATCATCAGCCTATTTATCCACCCCGCGGCCGGATTACAAGCTTACCAATGTCGACAAATTGCCTTTGCATTGGGCTTACAGGGCGAGCAATTAAAAGCTCTGCATCAACTAATGACAGGCATGATGCAGCTATTTTTAGATAAAGATGCTAGCCAAATTGAAATCAACCCTTTAGTTGAAACAGAAGCCGGAGAATTACTAGCTTTAGATGCAAAAATTAATTTTGATGACAATGCCTGTGCCTTGCATAAGGATATCCTAGATTTGCGCGATACCAGCCAAGAAGACGAAAAAGAGAATATCGCAAAACAATTTGACCTTAATTATATTACTTTAGAAGGCAATATCGGCTGTATGGTCAATGGTGCAGGGCTTGCGATGGCGACGATGGATTTAGTAAAATTAAAAGGCGGCACACCGGCAAATTTTCTCGATGTAGGCGGCGGCACAACCACAGAAAAAGTGACGGAAGCGTTTAAATTGATCGTCTCTGATAAAAATGTCAAAGCCGTTTTAGTTAATATTTTTGGCGGCATTGTGCAATGTGATGTGATTGCTAAAGGTATTTTAGGTGCATTAGCGCAAATTAAAACTGACTTGCCAGTCATTATCCGTTTAGAAGGCACTCATGCCGAAGAAGGCCGCGCACTACTCCATAATGTCGCACCTAATATTATCCCTGCGGAAGATTTAGACCACGCAGCTGAACAAGCCGTTGCACTTGCTGGAGGTGCTGCATGAGCATTTTAATTGATCAAAATACCAAAGTGATTTGCCAAGGTTTTACCGGCAAACAAGGCACTTTTCATGCGCGCCATGCTTTAGATTATGGCACTCAATTAATTGCTGGCGTTACCCCTGGACGTGGTGGCTCAGAGCATTTAGGTTTGCCGGTATTTAATACCGTGCAAGAGGCCTATGATGTAACACAAGCTGATGCCAGTGTGATTTATGTGCCACCTTTTTTTGCTGCTGATGCGATTTTAGAAGCCGTGGATGCAGGCATTAAATTAATCGTCTGTATTACTGAGGGCATTCCCGTTTTACATATGCTGCGCGTTAAAGCAGCAATGCAAGACAGCGGCGCTTTATTGATTGGCCCTAACTGTCCCGGAATTATCACACCAGAGCAGTGTAAAATTGGCATTATGCCCGGCAATATTCATCAAGCTGGTTCTATCGGTATTGTCTCGCGCTCAGGCACTTTAACTTATGAGGCAGTACACCAAACTACGCAGCAAGGCTTGGGGCAAAGTACTTGCGTTGGCATTGGTGGCGACCCTATTCATGGCATGAACTTCATCGATGTAATCAGCCGATTTCAAGCGGACGACAAGACCCAAGGTATTATTATGGTTGGTGAAATTGGCGGCAGTGAAGAGGAAGAGGCGGCTGAATACATCAAAAATCATGTTACCAAACCTGTGGTTTCTTATATTACTGGTTTAACAGCTCCAGCGGGAAAACGTATGGGGCATGCGGGAGCAATTGTCACTGGCGGTAAAGGTACGGCTGAGGGTAAAGTTAATGCGCTCAAAGCCGCCGGCGTCGAAGTGGTTAACTCTCCCTCAGCAATGGGCATAGCAATGAAGGAACGGATATTAGCTAGGTAAGTTCTTATAAAATGGACATTTTAGTACCTAGAGGAATCTTGCAAAGGAAAGGTAAAGAGTGTAAAAAGCACTATATTAACAAATAATAATAAACAACTTGAGGGGAAGATCATGAAAAAAACAACTAAAACTATAACTACAATTGGTACTGCCTTAGCATCTTCATTCGCTGTAACAGCGGTTAATGCTGAGAGCAACCCATTTGCGATGACTGAATTAAATAGCGGCTATATGCAGCTTGCACAGTCTGACAAGGCCGGCGAAATGAAGTGCGGCTCTAAAATGAAAATGGATAAGTCTGAGGCTGCTTGCGGTGAAGGCAAATGCGGCAGCATGATGGAAAACGGTAAAATGAAAAAAGGCCTAGAGCAAGCTTGCGGCGCTATGATGAAAGGCAAAGAAGGTGCTTGCGGTGACATGAAAGACAAAGCATCGCCTGGAAAAGTAAAGAGTAAAGGCTACTCCGTCAATACATCGGGTTGGGGCAATAACAAATCCAAGAAGATGGAAAAAAACATGGACATGAAAAATGGCATGAACATGGATAAAGGGATGGATATGAAAGGCATGCAAGGTATGTGCGGCGGCATGATGCAGGGTGGAAAAATGAAAAAAGGCATGGAGCAGATGTGTGGCGCAATGATGAAAGGAAAAGAAGGTAAGTGCGGCATGGGCGACATGAAAGGTATGGATATGAAAGGCGGTATGGGCAACATGAAGGGAGACATGCAGGGCATGAAAGGAATGAACGGAAAACAAGGTGGTGACATGAAGGGCATGAATATGAAAGGCAAAGAAGCAAGTTGCGGCGTTATGGTAACGCCTGAGCAAGCTGCCGGAAAATAACCCCGAAGTAGTCTTATGTGTAAGAGGGCTTTAACTCCTTTGTCGGGGCTAATGCTCTCCCACGCAAAGCTCCAACCTCCTATTTAGATACACACTAGTGCCTCAAACCTCTATTCCTCTTAGTCTTTACATTCATTTCCCGTGGTGCATTCAAAAATGCCCCTATTGCGATTTTAATTCGCATAAGGCGGATGGCACTTTGCCTGAAGACCGATATATCGATGCTTTATTAAATGATTTAGCGCAAGATATTGCACAATTTTCAGAAACACGCCCCATTCAAAGTATTTTTATGGGTGGCGGCACTCCGAGTTTATTTTCTGCACAACACATACAGCGCTTACTACTCGGTATTCAAAAGCAACTCCCTTTTTCTGATGATATAGAAATTACCTTGGAAGCAAATCCTGGCACGTTTGAAAGTGAAAAATTCACTGATTATAGGACGATAGGCATTAATCGTCTTTCTATCGGCATACAAAGCTTTCATGATCAGCACTTAAAGCGCTTAGGTCGTATTCATTCAGCTCAAGAAGCGATACGTGCAGTGACAATTGCTCAACAGGCCGGCTTTGATAATCTTAATTTAGATTTAATGTTCGGCTTACCCGATAGTAGCGAGCAAGATAGCATTAATGATGTGCGACAAGCCATTTCCTTACAGCCCAGTCATATTTCTTTTTACCAGTTAACCTTAGAACCAAATACTTACTTTCATAAGTTCCCGCCAGTATTACCGGAAGACGATGCTATTTTTAATAGCCAATTAGCTTGCCAGGAATTATTGGCACAGCACGGCTATTTACAATATGAAATTTCAGCTTATGCCCAAGCAGATAGACAGTGTAAACATAATCTTAATTATTGGTCATTTGGTGACTATTTAGGTATAGGTGCTGGCGCGCATGGCAAAATAACTCAGGCCACACCTAATCATATTGTCCGTACTACGAAACCAAAACAACCAGAGCAATATCTCAAGCAAGACAAGAGTGATAGACTTGCCTGTGCGATACAAACGGATGATTTAGCGCTTGAATTTGTGATGAATAATTTACGTTTAAAAGGGGGCTTCAGCCTCGATATTTATACACAAAGAACGGGCTTAAACGCAAAAACACTAGAACCGGCTTTAACTAACTGCTTGCAGCAAGGCTTATTGGTTGAGCATAAACAATATTACTACTGTTCAGAAAAAGGCTGGCACTTTCTGGATAGTATTTTAGAAAAATTTCTTGGCTCATAACATAGGATTAATCAATGCTTGATTATCAAAAACAATTTATTCAATACTCGCTTGAATGTGGCGTATTAAAATTTGGACAATTTCATTTAAAGTCAGGGCGTATCAGTCCTTATTTTTTTAATACTGGCTTATTTAACACCGGCGCTCAATTAGCGAAATTAGGTGAGTTTTATGCTAAAGCGCTCATTCATTCAAAAATAAAAGTCGATATTTTATATGGTCCAGCTTATAAAGGCATTCCTTTAGTTTGCACGACCTCTATCGCTTATGCGCACATGCAAGACAGCGATATCCCCTTTTCTTTTAATCGTAAAGAAGCAAAAGATCATGGCGAAGGCGGAAATTTAGTAGGCGCACCTTTAAAAGGCAATGTATTGATTTTGGATGATGTAATTACCGCGGGAACTTCGGTACGCGAATCGGTAGTGATTATTAACGATGCTGGCGCAGTACCCGCAGGCGTATTAATTGCATTAGACCGCCAAGAAAAAGGTGAAAATGATATTTCGGCGATACAAGAGGTGAGCCACCGTTTTGATATGCCTGTAGTTTCAATTATTGCCTTAGAGCATATTATTGAATTTATTGAGAATGATGATTCTTATGGCATGAATATCGAAGCTATCAAGGAGTATCAACAGCAGTATGGACTTTAAATAAAGTTACAAACACAGAAAACACAGAGATTTAGTTTTTTCTCTGTGCTTTCTGTGTACTCCATATGCTTTATTTAATTCGCGCCAACCACTCTTCATGGTCAGTTCTACGGCCGTGTACATAATCAAAGTATAAAGTCTGAATTTTTTCAGTAATAGGTCCTCGCGATCCCGAACCGATTTTACGATCATCATATTCACGAATTGGCGTCACTTCAGCTGCAGACCCCGTAAAGAATGCCTCATCTGCGATATAAACCTCATCACGCGTAATACGTTTTTCTATCACTTCAAGACCGTGCTCTTTAGCAATCGTCATGATAGTCTCGCGAGTAATACCTTCTAATGCAGAAGTGGTATCTGGCGTATAAATAACACCATTGCGCACGATAAATAGATTTTCACCACTGCCTTCAGCAACACAACCTTGATGATCAAGCAATAATGCTTCATCGTAACCTGCAGATAATGCTTCCTGTAAAGCTAAGATAGAATTAATGTAATTACCGTTGGCCTTAGCTTTACACATCGTACTATTAATATGGTTACGAGTATAAGACGACGTTCTAATGCGAATGCCCTTTTCCATACTTTCTGCACCCAAATAAGCGCCCCAACTCCACGCGGCAATCATGACATGGACTTTAAGATTGTCGGCACGTAAGCCCATACCTTCAGAGCCGTAAAAACACATAGGGCGAATATAAGCACTATCTAAGTTATTTTTACTAATAGCATCTTTATGTGCTTGGTTAATCTCTTCTTTAGAAAAAGGGATCTCCATATTCAGAATGTGTGCTGAACGATATAGACGGTCAGTATGTTCTTCTAGCCTGAAAATAGCTGGGCCTTGATCGGTATGATAGGCTCTTAAACCTTCAAAAACACCAGCCCCGTAATGTAAGGTGTGAGTCAAGACATGTACTTTTGCATCACGCCATTCAACCCATTCGCCATCCATCCAGATTTTGCCGTCTCTATCATCCATTGTCATCATTGTTATTACACCTATATTCGTAAAAAGTATTACTTGTCGTTAGCCGATATTATACGGACATTATCTGATAATCACGTATCTTAGTTGCTATTTATAATAAAAAAACAACCTAGCTAAGGCAATGAATTTTAGCCGAAATTCTATATATCGGCTAAAATAGAGATTTCTAATATACAAACCTATCTACCCGACTATGTCTAACTTTAAAATCACTCTGAGCGATCTCGACACGCCAGTAAAAGTCTTGTTTACTGGCTATTTAACGACCGTGGCTATCGGTTATCTTTTCGCCTTAATCCAAATTTTATTTACCCACGGCATGGCTGATGGGAAATTTGGCTTATCTATTGATGATATCGTCTATAGTTATTACGGCAACCGCTCGGGAACCGTGTTAGAAAAAAAGCTCACGGGCTCTATGAAAAATAAAGCGACTGAGAAAGAAAACTTCACCATTATGCAATGGGTGCGTGATGGCGCTGATGAGTATCAATATACAAATTTAAACATCGATAAAATCATCGATAAAAAGTGCGTGATGTGTCACAACGAAAGCGCATCAGGGATTCCAGATTTCACTGAATTTGAAAACTTAGAGGAAGTGACTAAAGAGGATGAGGGCGCAACATTTTCTTCATTAACGCGAGTTTCTCATATCCATTTATTTGGGATCAGTTTTATCTTTATGTTCATCGGGCTGATTTTTAGCTTCTCAACCACAGCCTCAAGCAAATATAAAAGTATTGCAATCGGTATGCCGTATGCCTTTCTTATTATTGATATTTTATCTTGGTGGCTAACTAAGTTACACCCTATGTTTGCGTCATTAATTATGATTGCTGGTGCGGGTATGGGGGCTTCATTTGCATTTATGTGGATTGTTTCTATAAAAGAAATGTGGTTTATGAATAATCCATGGTTTTGTGAAAATGGCTCTGCTTGTCAGCGTAGATTAAAAGTAATTACAGGGTTTGGTTTAAATAGCCTGGCGCTTATAGGTGGAAAATTAAGAAGAGAAATTTTTCCTAAGCTATTTACACTGGTAAAAGATGGCTTTACTTGGCTATATAATAAAATGAAATAAACTTTTACTCTTAGCTACGCACACTATTGTGCGTAGCTACATTCTCACTAAAGGAAAAATAATGATTAAATCCATGCACATGCTGTTTATCATATTATCGGTAAGCAGCTTTATTATCCGTATAATGCTTGCAGAATTTAAACCTGCCTTATTACAAGCCAAAATTGCTAAAATAGCCCCCCATGTGATTGATACCATTTTATTACTAAGTGGTTTCGCTTTAGTCTTTCAAGGCAATTGGTTAGCCGGTGAATATGGCTGGATTATTACTAAATTTATTATGCTATTGGTCTATATAGGTTTTGGCGTAATGGCAATGCGTAATGCAGGTATAAGACGTTGGGGCGCTTTTGTTCTGGCCTTAGCTTGTTTCGGATATATATTATCCGTAGCGATCACTAAAAATGGCTTTATCTGATACTTCTGAGCTTATGTCTAAATCTTCCTGTTACTTCTTTGCCGCCTTACCTTGTGAAGCTAAGCCCTTAATTGAGCACTTTAAATTAAAAAAAGAGCTATCGGTAAGTGCCTTTACTATTTATCGAGGCGCAAATATAACACTAACAGTAACAGGCTTGGGCAAATCAGCGATGGCTGCAGGTGTAGGCTATACCTTAGCCTTATTTCCTGCAGACTCTTTGCCAGTCATGCTGAATATTGGCATTGCTGGGCATAAAAATTATGCTTTAGGATCGGTATTTTCTGCGCAAAAAATTATTGATCATGACAGCGGCCGTAGTTTTTACCCACAATTAGTCACTTCCCCGCCTTGTGCAACGCAATTGATTACCACGGTTAGTCAGGCACAATTAAATTACTCCGCCGATACGCTTTATGAAATGGAAGCATCTGCCTTTTATGAAACAGCGATCCGCTTTAGCTCCAGTGAATTAATTCAATGCATTAAGATTATTTCTGATAATGAAGATAATGCCAGCACACAAATTAAACCCGCACAGGTCAGCAAATGGGTCAAAATTGCACTACCAGTTATTGACAACTATTATCAGCTACTGACTGAATTGGCGAGTCTAGTTCAGACTACAGATATAACGGAATTTACAGAAATTATTAGCCAATGGCGCTTTAGCAGTAATGAAAAAATGCAATTGCAAAGCTTATTAAATAAAAGGGCGCTATTAATGGGTGATAAGAAGCTTGATTTAACTGAGTCGACACCAGCAACAGGCAAAGACATTTTAAATTTATTGCGTAATGAAATCAATGAGCAGGCTTTTGGTGGGTTTTAGTAATTTACCCGATAATCAGCCAGATAACTCATCAAGCGGTAAATCAATTTGCCAAGACTCTATCAAAAACAAGACTGGCTTCTTCACATGAAATATTAGCTTGCTCATTACTTAAAATATAGCGGGCAAAATTCTCGATGCACTGCCAGTTTTTAGGCTGATTAATGAATTGAAACGCGCGTATAAAAAGATATTCTACTTTTAACTCTCGCTCTCTCGCATCGCTAATAAAATACTCCAAATAAGCATTGGCTTGCTCTAAGTCAGAGTGCCCACCATAGTTATTTAAGGCCTTAATATTCACCAACTGTGGATTAAATACCTCATCATCACGCAGTGCAACAAATTTAGCTTCTGCCAAAGGGCCTGCAAGCAAGTTAATTACATCAGCCTCATAAGCTTGTTGTAAGCTTTGTTTTTCCACGCCAAAATCTAAATAGGTATTTTCAATTTCAGCAACCGGCAAATTATCAATTAAGCGCCCACCTTCAATTTTGGCAAAAAAAGGGTATTCCGCGCACTCATTCCGGTTAAAGTTTATTTCAAAGAAAACCGGTGGTAATTGCAGTTCACGATTACGGATATAAATAGCGGCGACATGCCCTGCTTCATGATAAGCAATATGATTATTGCGCTCTGTAGAAGAAGTAACTGGAGATTTGGGAAAATAATAGGTACGTTTCATAATGAATGTCCTAAAAAAAAATGCGGCCAGAAGCCGCATAAGAGGAAGGAAGTAGCTCTGATTTCCTAGAAAAGGAACGCATTCAAAGTTGGACTTAGTTTACGAGGATTCTTTGTACATGAAAATGTGTCATTTTGACGCGCGACAATTTGCCGCTACTATTGGCATAGTAACTGCATCAATTACTTGTTTGCCTAGTAAAAATATAACAAAATCAATGCTTTTAAGGTTATTTTAAGCTAAAAATAAGTTATATCCCTTGTTTCTTTAAGGCATATAACCCATTCATGAAAATTGTGTGAAATTAAACTTAATATGCACAAATTATTATTTTATCCAGCTAGCCATTTCTAACGGCAGAACTTGCGCTAAAATAACGTTTTTTTCAGTCCTTAGGAATGCGGACTTAATAATATCCGAAAGTTTACGTTCTAATGTAGCCTGTATGGAGTTTACGGAATACAGCAAGCGCAGTTCATTCAACTTCCCATATTCCGCAAGCTTCATACGAGCTACACAAAGTTTTAGGTTTTATTCAAGTCTCGCCCCTTAGCTCATTCTTCGCTTTTAGAAAAACCCCCTATCTATGAACATTTCTCTTATTATTCCCACATTTAATCGACAGGCAACGCTAAAGCGAGCGCTAGACTCAGTCTTACAGCAAAGCATATTACCCGATGAAATTATTGTCATTGATGATGGTTCTACTGATGCAAGCGCAGAAATGGTCAAAGCTGAATTTCCACAAGTACAGTACCTTTACCAAAATAACCAAGGTGTTAGCGCCGCTAGAAATAACGGCATACGGCAGGCAAAAGGCGACTGGATTGCCTTACTAGATTCTGATGACACTTGGTTTGCAGAAAAGCTAAAAACGCAAATAAAGGCATTGCAACAAGCGCCAGAAATAAAGCTCTGTCACACTGAAGAAATATGGATTCGTAATGGCGTAAGAGTCAATGCTATGAATAAGTACAAAAAAACTGGTGGCTGGATATTTGTGCACTGTCTACCTTTATGCGCGATATCCCCCTCCTCAACATTAATACACCGCTCAGTTTTTGACGATGTAGGTCTATTCGATGAAAACCTGCCTGCCTGCGAAGACTATGACCTCTGGCTACGCATTAGCGCTAAATACCCAGTATTATTTTTAGAGCAAGCTTTAATCAATAAATACGGAGGCCATGAAGATCAACTTTCACATCAATATTGGGGAATGGATCGCTTCAGAATACAAGCCCTAGACAAGCTGCTCAGCCACTCGGACTTAAGCGTTGAGAATAAAACAGCGGCAACGAATATGCTATTAAAAAAAGCGCGTATATTCCAAAAAGGGGCTTTAAAACGAGGAAAAACGGAATCAGTAGGCTATTACCAAGGCTTGATTGAGCACTATGAAAGCTAAGGACTGTGCATGAAATAACTTGAGTACAATGGGGAGCAGACCTTCAGTCTGCCTTTCAACATGCAGGCTAAAGACCTGCGCCCCAGATAAAAATGTAAAAGTTAATTCATGCTCGATCCTAAGCCTCAACCCATAAAAAAAGCGGCCATCCGAAGATTGACCGCTTTTTTATCTATCAGGAAAAATGAACTAAATTAATTAGCGACCTCTTTCTATAGGAGAATCAACGATTGCATCAACTTCATCCTGAGATAAAAGTTGCGCTTCGTATACAACGCCCTGCTCTTCAATTTTACCAACAAATGACCTTAGGTGATTACGCGATCCTTTAAGTAGGCTTTCGTAAGTACTGATCATATCCTCATTCTCTATAGTATCAATAGCCTCTTGAATGTCCTGCATATCAACTTCTTCAATCAATGCGCCAACACGAAGCCCTTCCATATGTGATACTTCACCACTTTCAAGTAATTCATCATATTGCTGCTGTAATTCAGGGTCATTAAAAACACCAATACTATCAATAACAGGGTCAGTTAAATTGTATTTATCCAACAAGACTTTCACTGCATCCATGTGCTCTTGTTCAGAACTGGCAATATTATCAAAAACAGAGTCATTCCATCCGCCATACATCTTTATATAAACATCTCGTGCCATTTTTTCTTCTTCGCGCATAAACAGCAAAGATGCAATTTCTGTAGAATTAAGCCCCTCATTACTTGCTCTGCTATTTTTTGGCTGAGCATAAACTTGAGCGCTTAGCGTGAAAAATATAAGCGTTAAAGCAAAAAGAATAGAAGATTTGAATTTGTTCATAATTAGCACCTCAGAATATAAATAAGTTAGCTTATTCTAATTCTTAAAAACAAAAAGTCCACATTCGTTTTATGTTTATTAGGATTTAGTGATATTCATCACATTTTAAATGCCCAAAAAAAAGGGTGGCACGACTGCTGTGTCGTGCCACCCTTATGACGATCAGATAAATAAAAAGATATTTTATTCGCCGAGCTGCCACCAGCGTTTTTCAGTACCAGGTACGGCATCTTTCGCTTTACCTTCAGTACGCTGCTGAATATTTTCCATTTGCTACTGACTTTTTCCAGTTTCAGGCATGTCCACTCTTTCTCGGTTTTGTTGCTCGCTACGCTCACGTACTTGCTGCCCGTTATTTTGATCTTGATGAATCCTTTTCCGCGATTGCTGTTGCTGCCGATTTTGTGCTTGTCCGCCCGTGCTCGATTGCTTACCATAACCCTGTCCTCCTTGGTTGCGGTTTTGTTGACTCGAAGAAGAGCTACCTCCACTCTTCATCCCTTGTCCACCACCGCCGCCACCTTTTCCGGAACCAGCAAAGCTTTGTGTCGAAAATGCTAAACAGCTTAGAGTGATAATAAGTGCGGTTTTATATATTTTTGGAATATTCATATTCATTCCTTATTCAATATCATTAAAAAAGGAGGAAGCGATACGCTTCCTCCTAAAATAACCCTGAGTTACTTATTCAAGGATTATTATTTGTTGCCGTTATTATTATTCTTACCTGGTTTCACTGAGACATCAGTCGATGGACCATCGGCGGTTACTGGGTCAGCACCTTCGACATCCACAGTTGCAACCCAATTCACAACACCTGCAGCTAAAGGAGACCATTTATACGAGAACTTTAACTTTTTGTTAGGAGATAAACCCGAGAATTCATCGGCATCAACAGGGATAAATACAGATGCTTCATCATCCCCCTCATAAGTTCCTATGATCTGTACAGTTCCTGTAGCATCACCCTCAGCCTCTTTAGCATTCTGGATAGTGACACTTAACTTTGCAGTTCGGCCAACAAACAGGCTTTCAGTTGCAGTAAAAGTAGTGATGGATACATCTGAAAGTACTTCCACAGGCTCTTCAACTGCTTTTGTCTGTGCACACACTATGGCTTCATTACTTTCACCATCAATATCAGTATCGTGATAAACCACGGTAACAATTGTGCCTACTGCGACCTCTGTAAAAGCATCTGTTGTTGCTGCATAAACACCACGTGGAGGAGCATCCTCTTCGCTCTGGTCTATCAGTATCACTGTTTCAGTTGTACCTTCAGTGCCAGTAATGACACAATATTCATTAACTGTATTGCTTGTAACATCAACTTCCACAGGCCACTCAACATTAGCATCACCCACGCGTAAAGTTAGTAATTCACCAACCACAAAATCAGGGCTAGGAGAAATTTCGACAACACCTTCCTTACTTAAAAACTGAAGAGACGGTACTGGTGTTACACCAACATAATCTGGCGCAGGAGTAGCTGGTGACTCAGCTGTAGGCGTAATCCGAATGGTAAAGGCTCCACTAAAGTCGGTTACATCACCCACTGTTACAATATAGTTCAGACCTACATTAACCAGGTCATCAATTTCACCCTGTGTAAATGCAAGATTGCTCCCCATGCCTTCGATTGTGTCATCTGAGATAGCTGAGAAGGGGGTCTCATTCTCGTCGGACCCTTGGGAACCGCTCATCCACCCTAAAGCACACTTTCCATCTACCAAATCTAAAGCAGGATTGCATCCATACCAAGCCAGTAGCTCTGCATCGGTTTCAGGGTTACCATCATCATCAAAGAATACGCCTTGTGGCAACATGTTACTGGACAACCAAGGGCCGAATTGATTGGTTGCACCAGCAGGAACATCAGCATAGTTGCTTCCCAGGGTAGCTCCTGAAGTGAGGGTGTCAGTTTGCCCGCTCGAGTCTCCATCTCCGCCGTACTGCGTAATCTTGAACCCAGCGCGTTGTAGCGGGTCGTAATAACCGCCATCTCTATCATGCTTATCGTCTGGGGGACCAAATAACCCGGCTGAAAAAACAGCTAACTGCTCCTCATCCCAGATATCACCTGGGACGGATAGGCTAAGATTAGCAACTCCGACTCCGTCGGATGCAGATGCAGGGGTAAATTCACTACCAATACCAGTACCCACCTGAATGGTAAACCCCTCTAAACGACCACCAGTCCAGTTATTGATTTTCTGAAATACTTGGTAGTCACGAGATCCAGCTTCAGGTTCAACATTGAAAACCAGGTCTATACCTTTATTGCCATCATCAACAGATGCGGGCAGCATGGCCAACTTATAACGTTTATGAGTTTGAAAGTCACTACTACAAGTCACTTGTTGTGGGTCATCCGAATCCAGAAAATGATCTGCAAGGTAAGAAGTAGCCATAATACAGTTATGAGGCTTTGGATCCTTGACATCATCATCGTCATTGACAATCTTAATCCCAGAGGGCTCACCGACAGGCCAGTCTTTGGCTAGTACATAACCCATCAAGTCAGCTCCGCCAAAAACATCATCATAAACATGACCTAAATAGGTATAGTCAGAATCAGCAGCAAAGTTATAAGAGCCATCACTTTCATCGAAAAAGCTGCCATTAGGGGTAGCATCAGTCCTTGGGGTGCCATCTACAACAACTTCAACATTATCAAGATTCCAGCCACCAAAGCCTTCGGCTCTAAAATTAGAATCGTAAGGTGGATTATATTCAGGCCCCAGCTCTGAGATAATCTTCCCCGCCTGTGCAGTCGTCGCCACAAGCCCCGTAAGCAGCAAGGCGCTTATAGTGCGACTAAGCCCTGTTTGCTTTAGTTTATAATTATTCATTTGTCACCTCTCTTTGTAATTGCTAGTTATAGTTTGTTTTTTTAAATAAAAATTTCTACTATTCTTATATATTGATATTTAATCTAAAAAGCATCTTGCCAAAAAACATAAATTGTCATTTAAATAACACGCATAATTTACGCCAAGAGTATAAGCACTTATTATATATAACTATTTTATAATACTTATAGATATTTAATTTAAATATGTAAAATACCCTGACACCTTTTAAGTTATTAATGTTATAAAGAAAACCCCAATTTTCAAGGTGTAGCGCCTGTCATATTGAAATATAAAGATTCACTTAGGCCGAAGAAGTGTAAAATTTTTCGACGCTTACTCTTTATACAGCTGATACAGGCTGTCTTTAGTTTTAATCCCTCCTCCTGATTAGCCGAATTACTTATGCCTCTCCTCAGTTTTCTCAATTACCTATATTGAGGATAACAAGTAAGCACTCAGAATGAATTTAACAAAAACTTAGTTATTGAAACTCAAAAATAAGCACAAAAGGTACTGCGCTTACACCATAAGAAAACACTTCGCCCTCTGTGCTAAAATTCTTATATCATCTATAGGTAAATATTCAGACCCCTAGGTAATTTTGCCCCTCACCCTGTAGCCGTTCACTTTAAGCTGGTTGATAATATGTAAATTTCTTCGATACCGGTTCTTCTCAAAATTAAATCGTACTGCTGAGTTTAAAATTTTGAAGATAGAGAGTTACACATAAAAAAGGCAGAACCCGTAGTAGGTTCTGCCTTTAATGGTTAGCGCTTATGCTTTATTTAATAAAGCTAACTAAATATTCACCTGCAACACATCTACCCCTTCCCATATCTGCTCGGTAAATTCTGGCGTCATTTCTGGCATACCGTCTTTCATCCAGTCAACTAAGACACGCGCAATATTTGGGTAAGTGATATGAACCGCATGGGGGTGATGTAACCATTCCTCAATAACTTCTGGGTCCATGTCATTCATGGTATGGCCATAACCCAGCTGCTTTAAAGCCGCTGCATTAGAAATTTGCTCCATTTGTGCATGCAAAGGCTTAGCAAGTATTTTTTTACCTAATTGCAAGGATTCACTGGCTAACTCAAAACCGGCATTACTGATAATTCCCTGACAATCGTATAAATCTTTTTGAAAGCCATCTCTTGATAAAGGATGGCAAATAATGTGCTCATATTTACTAACAACAGGAGCAGGAGAGTACAAATGAAATTGAAAATTTTCGAAGGGACACAAGTGTTTAATGACTTCATACTGATCCTCAAAGGGCAGATAAACAACAATCTTATTGCTTTGCGTATTTTTGGGGAATTCTGGTGTATCAATAATCGGCGGCAGTATTGGCTGACCAAAATGATGCCAATGCAAACCTATACCCATATCCGCAGGCGCGAAATTTTTCATCACAAGATCAGCAATTGGATCAGAACCTGCGCGCGGAATATCGTGATTAAAAGCATACTGATGCCCTATTCCTAAAACCTTTTTGTTCTGCTTTTTAGCCGCCCAAGCCGTCACTGGCTCAAAATCACTAATGACGAGATCAAAACTCGATAAATCAAGTGCTTTAATATCTTTAATAAAACGAATTGGCTTTGCTTCAGCCGCCGTTTTAAGATAATTAACCTGCCCTTTATCGGTATTAAAAGTCAGTCCTTCACGGTGCTGATAACCATTAAAGACTTCCATGTCAAAATACTTATCCGATGGCCGACCGGTAAATTGAAAAGTAACATCAAAACCTGCCGCATAAAGCTCTTTCGCCATCACTCTTGCACGAGTAATATGCCCATTGCCAGTTCCCTGAACTCCGTAAAATATTTTCATGACATTAATTGATTTAAACTAAAAAGAGAAACACTAACACCTAGGGCCATTCCAACTAAAGTATCCGTTGGAAAATGTACTCCAAGCACTACACGAGAAAAACCTACTAAAGCTGCCCATAAAAGCAAGGGCAACAATAATAAAGGCACAAAAAAACCTATGATCGTTGCAACCATAAAAGCAGCTGAGGTATGCCCCGAAGGAAAACTGAATTGATCTGAGGGTGTCACTAGGCTATGAAAATCTTTTAAAGCAGCTTGTGGACGATTGCGTTTGAAGCCATTTTTCAACACGAAATACACAGGCCGTTCAATTAAAAAGGCGAGTAGTAGCGTTTGTAAAAAGGTGCTTTCTGCTCCTTCGGTCAGATAAAGAAAACCGATGAGAAAAGCATATAGATGGCCATCTCCAGTACGGGAAATATAACGAGAAAATAAAGCTAAATGTTGGTAGATTCCTGCATTAATTAAACGCGTGAACATAAAAACATCATATTTATGGACGGAATAAATCAGTTTCATTTTTCTTACCTCTGTTTTACTCTGAAGATCACTTCAGATGCATTGGTTGTGCTCAAGGCTAAGGATAGTTTTCTACTGTGACAGAATAATGAAGCTTTTTTGAAACTTTTGTGACAAGCGCTTAACGAATAAGCGATTCCTTTTTACTGCGCCGATAATCCCTTGCTTTTTGCCAGGCTTTTCGGCTATGTTTATTTTTGTCAAACAACCTAATAACCCTGCGTTTAACCTTATTAGAGGCTTTAAACATAATCGCTAAACCCACGACCATCGTTGGTAAACCAAAAGGCACCGGTAAGGGAAATAAAATCATCCCGATAACAAAAATAAAGCTGCCCAACATCAATAATAGAGATTTTTTAACCATGCTTACGCTACCTTTGCCAATTTAATTTTAGGAACCAGCGGATAAATACTCACCCTCTCACTCCAGCGCCTTAGGAAGGCTATCTTAATAATATCCGAAAGTTTACGTTCTAATGTAGCCTGTATGGAGTCTACGGAATACAGGGAACGCAGTGCATTCAATTTCCCGTATTCCACAAGCTTCATACGGGCTACACAAAGTTTCGGGTTTTATTGAAATCTTGTTCCTTAGTGACTAACAAGCTCAAAATAACAAGATTTTATGACATGCATGTAACAATTGAATGAAGATTAAATGACAGTTAATTTTAGCAAAAAACCACCTGTCTCTTTAATGCGACGATTATTAACAGCGCGTTATAAATAGGTAAGTCATTGTTTTATTATGAATAATGACCATAAACCATGCTAGACCATTACTTTTAAATAATGAAATCAGTTGTTTAATAACGACATTTTTTATCTTTTAGTACTATTAGATAAAATTAACAACCCAAAAATAAACTTAATTTACCTCAAACCTCTAGGTCTACAAGCATTATAAATACTGCCATCAACTAAAATCAGAAACATCTTCAATCGGTTATTTTTCTATAAAAACCCTGCTTGGCATCAATACTGCACTATGGTTGTTAATGATATTTAATTTTTAGCTTACAAACTCCTCCCTAGCGAGCTAAGAAATGCTTATATCATTTTAATTAGTATGCTTTTCACAGGTTAACCTGTAGGCATTTTTATAATAAAAATAAGGAACGAAAATGTTGAAAAAAATATTCTTTGCAAGTCTGTTGGTAGTGAGCACTCAAAATGTAATGGCTTTCGGTTTAAGCGATGTAAATGATGCCGCCAACCAAACTACTGATGCAACTAACACTGCACAGCAAACAGCCGATAAAGTAGAACAAGTAAATGAAAAATCTTTGACAGATATGGCTGAAACCGTAGCCACTGATAGCGCTAAAGAAGGCGTTAATGGTGCTATGGAAGGTGCAGCGACTGGAGCTATTGTTGAAGGTGGATCTACTGGCGCTGTCGACGGCGCGAAAACTAGCGTAAATAAATTAATGAACTAAGACTTCATTAATTTAATTAATAGCCCAGTTGAAACTCTGTTTTTATCTGGGCTTGTTTATTAAACCTTGAAAGACATGTGAGCAATATAATTCGCGCTTACTGCACTTTTCCCAACAAATAATCCAGCCAACTCGCTGGTAAAATTCGTTTTAAAAAGCCAAATAAATACGTAGGAAAAGTCACGTAATAACGAATTTTAGGGCGTTTCGACTGCATCGCATGAATGACTTTCTCGACCACGGCATCGGCTGGCAAAGTAAAAGGTGCAGCTGGGCCTTCTTTTTGTAAGCGAGTCTCCATCGCTACATAAGTTTCTTTATGAACACTATTATTTGAGTCTATGTTTTTTTCATAGGAAGCAAAGGCATTTTTTCTAAAATCACTGCTAATCGGCCCTGGCTCAATCAGTGACAGATAAATATTGCTGCCTTTTAATTCCAGCCGCAGCGTATCAACCAAGCCTTCCAACGCATATTTGCTAGCGTTATACGCGCCACGATAACTCATGGCGACAAAACCTAAAACCGAACTATTATAAATAATACGTCCGCCACCTTGTGCGCGCATTAAGGGAATAATCAGATTTGTTAGTTCGTGCGTACCGAATAGATTGGTTTCAAATTGCGCACGTAAAACCTCACGACTCAAATCCTCTACTGCGCCAGCCTGACCAAACGCGCCATTATTAAATAAACCATCGAGTTTACCCCCGGTCATTTCCGTGACTTGTTTAACGGCATTTATAATGCTGGTGCTATCAGCAAGGTCTAGCTGCACTGTTTCCAAACCTTCTTGAATCAAGCGCGCAACGTCGGCTTCTTTTCTAGCTGAAGCAATCACTCGATAGCCCTGCTCTTTTAACATAACAGCGGTACGATAACCAATACCAGTCGAACAGCCTGTAATTAATATAGTTTGCATTTTTGTGGTCATTTTTAGGTATTATTTAAGGAGGCGATAAGCCCTTTTATGCTATTATCTATGGCAACTGAAAACTGCTTCAGATTCTGTTTTTTTCCTTATTTCAACAGCGATATAAGCCCCAGCTAAAATCGTCCTGTTAACTTTATCTTACCAATCGTTTAATGAGCTCTATTTGGAATTCCTGCCTGTCCCGTCTTGAAAATGAAATCTCTACCAATGATTTAAACACTTGGATTAGACCATTACAAGCGCAAGAAGAAAATGATGTTATTGTCCTGCTGGCTCCTAACCAGTTTATTATTGCGCATGTTCGAGATCATTTTTTAGGTAAAATTGAAGACGCTATTTTTGAGTTTTCTGGCGGCCAATATAAAGTAAAAATGGAAATTGGTTCACGCAGTTCAAAACCTGCTATGCCACCCAGCCAACCCAGACGTACGGCAGCAGGCACAACGAGCGAACCACCGAAGAAGAAAAGATCGCCTAACTTTATTAATACGGCATTTACTTTTGACAACTTTGTAGAAGGTAAATCAAACCAATTAGCCAAAGCAGCGTCTTTGCAAGTTTCTGAAAATATTGGCAAAGCCTATAACCCTCTATTAATTTATGGCGCTTCTGGCTTGGGTAAAACGCATTTAATGCATGCCATCGGCAATGCTATTTTGGCCAAAAATCCGAATGCTAATATTGTTTATCTGCATTCTGAAAAGTTTGTTCAGGATATGGTTAGGGCTTTCCAGCAAAATAGTATTGATGCATTCAAAGAATATTACCGAAATGTCGATGCTTTATTTGTCGATGATATTCAATTTTTTGCAGGTAAAGAGCGCTCTCAAGAAGAGTTTTTTCACACATTTAACACCCTGCTAGAAAAGAAAAATCAGGTTGTTTTAACTTGTGATAAATATCCTAAGGAGATCCAAGGCTTAGAGGATCGTTTAAAATCACGTTTTGGGTGGGGTTTGCCCGTTGCTGTTGAGCCGCCTGATTTAGAAACGCGCGCGGCGATTTTAATGAATAAAGCGCAACAGTCGGGTGTCGAATTAGACCATGAAGTAGCCTTTTTTATCGGCAAACGTATCCCTTCAAATGTTCGAGATTTAGAAGGTGCTTTACGCCGTGTTTTGGCTAATGCCCAATTTACCGGCGCAGCTATTACTATTGATTTTACCAAAGAAGCCTTGCATGATCTGATCTCTTTGCAAGATAAGTTAGTCAGTATCGAAAATATTCAAAAAACCGTCGCTGATTATTTCAAAATAAAAATTGCTGATTTATTATCTAAAAGTCGCAAGCAGTCAGTTACGAGACCACGACAAATGGCGATGGCGCTGGCAAGAGAGCTCACTAGTCATAGCTTGCCTGAAATTGGCGATGCTTTTAGTGGCCGTGACCACACGACGGTGATTAATGCTTGTAAGCGCATTCAAGCATTACGCACTACAGATTATAAAATTGACGAAGATTACGCTAATTTATTACGTACCTTATCGCATTAATGGGCTACGCATTTAACACGGGATGTTCACCCTATTTGTAGGGCGGACTGAAGTCCGCCCTACGAGTTATTAGCTGTCCCGTTTTAAAATGGAAGCTCATTAATGTAAAGACCTTTACCCTTGATTGATTTTCTGTAAAATCGAAAATAATTCAACAAAATATACTAGGCAGACACTTGGGATTGTTAACGAAACTTTTAGGAAGAAAGAAGGTATGCCGAGGAATCGTTAGCTTATGCTTTCTTCCACAAGGCCTCAGTGTAGCCATCGCAAAATATACGCCAGAAAATAAGCTGGAATTAGAATTCAGCGATTTTTTTCCCGTTTCCAATAAAAATGAACAAACAACTACTCTCGCCCGTCTCGCCAATGAATATAGCCTAGGCGAATTTCATTGCCATTTGCTTTTAGCGCCTGCTGATTATAGACATTTAACCCTCGAAACACCGCCTGTTACCAACGATGAAATGCGTGAGGCTCTACGCTGGAAAATTGCTGATTCAGTTGATTTTTCAGTAGAAGAAGCCTGTATCGATTTTTACCACCTCCCTGATGCCAAGCATGCTAGTAGCAAAAAGATGCTGGCGGCAATTTCAAGCTCCGTTGCAGTACTCAAGCCAAAAATAGAGCTCTGCCAACAAGCTGGCCTAGATTTAGAAGTGATCGATATTCAAGAAACCGCTTTACGTAATTTGGCAACTTTACTCCCCGAAAATGATCGTGGTGTAGCAATTTTGCACTTACTTCCTAAAAATGGCAGTATCATCATACAAAAACAAGGCCGTATTTATTTATCGCGTAAATTAGATTCTGGCTTTGAAGATTTACGCTTAGATTCAGATATTCCATCTTTGGAAATCAATGATTTATCTTTAGAAATCCAACGCTCCTTGGACTATGTTGAAAGTTACTATGGCATCCCGCCTATCTCAACTCTCGCTGTTATTCCTGTACCTAGTCATACAGAAAATATCCTAAACCACTTGAATGAAAATTTAAGTGCCAACTCGCGTATTATGGATATTTCTACGATTTTAGAGGGCGATACGATCCTCGCTGATAAAACCCAAGCTTACTGTGCCTCGGTTATTGGCGCTACGTTGCGTCATGAGGTGAGCGACACATGATTCAACAAATCAACTTATACCAAGAACTTGTACAAAAGAAAAATGCAGGACTCAACAAACAATCATATATTGTTGGCGGTAGTTTATTGTTCTTACTTGTGCTCTGCTATTGCGCTTGGCAAGGATGGCAAGTTCATCAATTAAAAGCTGAATTACAAGTTAAACAAGCACAATTAAACACTGAAATAACCGATTTATCGCTTATCCAGTTGCAGTACCCCAAGCAAGATATAAACCCTTTATTAGTCAGCGAACTTGATCGTTTACAACATATTTCTGCGTCTTTAGAGCGCGTTGTGGCTATGTTAAGTGATCAAAAATCCGATAAAAACACAGGTTTCTCTGCTTACTTTAGTGCCTTGGCTGAACAGTCAATAAATACTATTTGGTTAACGGGAATAAGCATAGATGCAGAGACAAACACGATTCAGTTACAAGGTAGCACCTACTTGCCCGATACCTTACCTCAACTAATCAAACTACTGAATAAAGAGGCCGTGTTTAAAGGACGCTATTTTGCTCACTTACAAATGCAAGCCTCAGAAAATAACGCTAAACAAATCAACTTTACGATCAGCACGCAAGTGCCAGAAGAGAATCCCGCGTCATGAACGAAATGTTATTAGCGCGCCTTGAGTTATTATCACTACGCGAAAAGCTTTATATTGTTGCCGCTGTACTAGCCGGTTTATGGATGGGCTTAGACAACCTTTACCTGCAACCCACTTGGCAGCAACAAAAGCAGTTGCGTGAACAAATGAGCCAAATAGATACGCAATTAAATGATTTAATTGTCGCCAAAGCGGAAATCGAAGCGCAAGGAAAATTTAATCCAAATCAAAAAAACACACAGGCATTAAGCAAGGTAAAAGCTAACTTAAAACAGATCAAACAAAAAGTTCAATTAGGTAGTAAGCGTTTTGTCGAATCAGACTCTATGACCTTAGTGCTTGCTGAGCTATTAAATGACGACTATGGATTACAACTTATCCATGCCGAAAAGCTGCCAGTAAAATCGTTAACCGAGCAAAAAGAAGAGAAATCATGGGTGTTCCAGCACGGCCTAAGTTTAACTTTTTCCGGTAATTACCGAAACACGCTACGCTATTTACAAGCGATTGAAGCCTCTCCTTGGCGTTTTTTATGGTATAGCATAGATTACAAAACACAAGAATACCCGACAGCAGAAGTGACTATTAAAGTCTATACTTTAGGTTTTCAGGAGCATTGGTTACGTGTTTAGACTAAAGATAGCGCTATGTTTTCTAATCCTGAGCCAAGCTGCCGTTGCACAATTTCGCGATCCTACGAAACCCGTTAATACGCCAACAGCCGAACATTCGCCCGCAACTCAAAGCCAAGGTATTGTCTTATCTGCGATCTGGCTTTCGTACCGTTCAAAGCGCGCTACCTTAAATGGTAAAACATTAAAACAAGGCGAGTCATTTAACGATATTACCTTGTTAAAGGTAAAACAGAACTCCGTTTTAATAAAGCATCAAGAGCTTGTTAAGCGCTTATACTTAATTCCAGCATCATATAAATTTAATCATTAGTATGAAATATATTTCTCGTCTACTCGCTTTAACTTGCATTCTGGGCACGACTGCCTGCACCCCAGAAAAGCAAATTGTTGATGATTATTTCCCCGATGTTATCGCTCCTGAACAATCTAAGGTTCAAACTCCCCCCAAAGAAATCAGCGATGCCTTAGTCCCCGATTTTGATCAAACTTTGAATGCAGCACAATACAAACGCTCAAAGCCCGTTGCTGAACGACTTAATATTTCTGTGCACGACCTAGATGCGCGTGAATTTTTTATGGGCCTAGTCGTTGATAGTGCTGCTAATATGGTGGTCCATCCTGACGTTCAGGGCACTATTTCATTAACGCTAAAAAAAGTAACCATTGAGCAAGTTTTAACTACTATACATAAAGTGTATGGCTATGATTTTAAAAAAACGGATATTGGTTACATTATTTATCCCGCTAGCGCACAAACTAAAATCTTTAAAATTGACCTATTGGATATTACGCGCAAAGGCGAATCGAGTACCCGCGTAACCTTTGGTCAAAGCGCACAACACTCTGACTCAAACTCAACTGATAGCAGCAGTAATAGTGAAAACTCTGGCTCAACGTCTGGCGGCTCTATTATTACCCAAACAGATGCTAATTTTTGGGGCGAACTAGAGCAATCATTACATGCCTTAATTGCCGGTAATCCAGAAGCAAGTATTGCCCTAAATAAGCAAACAGGGGTTATTGTGGCTCGGGCAAAGCCAATGCAGCTCTTAGAAATCGAACGTTTTATCGACGCTACGCAATCGCAATCGCAACGCCAGGTGGTTTTAGAAGCTAAATTTATTGAGATAACCTTAGATGACAGTCATCAAGATGGTGTGAATTGGTCAAGCATTGCCAAAGAAAGCGGAAAAGCATTTCTCACTAGTGTTGCACCATTACCCTCTGCAGTTTCTCAGGTGAAAGACGTCTTTACTACTCAAGTACAATTTGGAGACTTCACCGCTTATGTTGAATTATTAGCAACACAAGGAAAAACAAAAATCCTATCTAGCCCACGAATTTCTACACTTAATAACCAAAAAGCGATTATAAAAGTGGGTAAAGATGAGTACTTTATCACCGATATTTCTTCAGATAATAATAGTTCTGCATCGACAACCACAACAACACAAGATGTCACTTGGACTCCATTTTTCTCCGGCATTGCTTTAGATGTCACGCCACAAATAAATGATCGAGATGAGGTTACTTTACATATCCACCCTTCCATTACTTTAGTCGAAGCTCAAGATAAACGTTTTATAGCGAATGGACAGGATAACCAAGTGCCTATGGCTCTAAATACCATGCGTGAATCAGACAGCATAGTTCAGGCAAAAAATGGCCAAGTCATTGTTATTGGAGGCTTAATGCAAACTATCAGAACAGAGGGTAAAAACGGCATTCCTTGGTTAAGCGAACTACCGTATCTTGGTTGGTTATTTCGAACTAATACTGGAGCCGGCAAAAAAACCGAATTAGTTATCTTACTAAAACCCACGGTTATTAAGGATGAGCATAGCTGGAACCAAGATTTAACTGACTCTAAAAGACGGCTTAAAGAGTACGAAGATTTCAAATTATGGGGCGATACGGATTATCAGCAATAAAGCAGGTTTGATAAACAGCGATAATTATGTACCAACAGCATTTCGGACTGACAGAAAAACCGTTTAATTTGACGCCAGACACGCAGTTTTTTTGTCAATTACCACCGCATCAAGAAGCACTCAATGTATTATTGCTCGCCCTAAATAATGGCGAAGGCTTTATTAAAATTACGGGCGATGTCGGCACCGGCAAGACCTTATTATGCCGTAAATTGCTCAATGAATTAGGTGATCATTACCAAACAGCCTATCTGCCTAATCCACATTTAACGCCTTCAGGACTACGTAAAGCTATCGCTGATGAGTTTTCTATTACTTATGCCCAGAATATTAATCAACAGCAAATCTTACAATTATTGAATCAATCTTTAATCCAAATTTCCAATAGTGGGCAGCAAGCTGTGTTGATTATTGATGAAGCACAAGCGATGTCACTAGAGACGTTAGAAGCCTTACGCTTACTCACTAACTTGGAAACAGAAAAACAAAAACTCCTGCAAATTGTACTCTTCGCACAACCCGAGCTAGATGAGCTGCTAAAGCATAAACCCATTCGCCAACTAAAGCAGAGGATCACCTTTAGCTATCAGCTGCGCCCTCTCAATTACACAGAATTAGTCAGCTATATTAACCACCGTTTAACTATTGCTAAATGTACTCAGGTTAATATTTTCTCTCGCTCTGCACTTAAAGCGCTGCATTATTACAGCCGTGGGATTCCTCGCTTGATTAATATTCTTGCCCATAAAGCGATGCTAGTTGCCTATGGCCGAGGCCAGCATAACATTACAAAGCCCTACATACTGACGTCGGCATTAGATACTGAAGATTGCTCTAAAAGCATAGCCCGACGACGCTATAAAAAAACGATTTACGGGGGTTTAGCCTTGCTTATAGGGCTCACTTTGGCACTTTATGTTCAGGAGTTAATATGAGCTTACTAAATCAAATGCTACGCGATATTGAGCATAACAAAGCAACAGCTGCCCCACCATTTTCTCAAGAAAATGCAGTTCATGTCAGCCCTAGAGCAAGTAAAAAAAGTGTTAACAAAATACTCATAATAGGCGTATTAATAAGCAGCATCGCTGTATTTTTTGCCTATCTAACGCTATTTAAAAAAAAACAGCCAGCAACCATTGTTAGTCACCCTTTAGCCATTCCCACGTTAAAAACAGTACCTAAACAAACAGTGAATGAATCTAAACCTTTAGCTAAAATAAAAAGCGTGCCTATCGGTAACAAACCAGTATTACTCAAAGTTATTGCTAGCCCAGTTAAGCCGAAATCCACACTCATCGCCAAGCCACTTAAGGTCAAACCAAGCTCCCGCCCTAGCTTAAATGCACCTGCAGTTATTAATCCACAACCAACAAAAAATAGCATTAAACCCGCCCCTGTAAGCACCGCTCAACAAGCAAATGCTCTCTACCAGAAAGCCTCAAAAACCAACAATACTCAACATGCGATTCGCTTATTAAGACAAAGTCTTAAGCTTGCGCCCAAGCAGAGTAATCCGCGTTTACTATTAACCCGCCTACTAATTAATGCTGGTGAAAAACAAAGCGCAACCGACTTATTAGATAAAAGTTTGATTATATTCCCGCAAAATATAGCCTTTATAATGGCACGTGCACAACTTTATCTACAGGAAAAAAATACGGAAAGCGCCCTACAATTATTAACTAGAATTACCACATCTTCTAAAAATGAAGCCTATTTAGCATTACTAGCCGCCGCTTACCAACAGAATAAATCTTACCCTCAAGCGAGAGAACATTACCAAACTTTAGTTCAGATTAACTCTAACAAAGCCGAATACTGGCTAGGTTTAGCGCTTGCACAAGATGCGTTAAACCAAAAAGAAGCAGCGTATAATGCTTATCAAAATGCATTAAAATTACACAGTTTAAATTCCGCTATAAAAGACTATATACAACAACGCCTCCAACAACTCCCTTAAAAGCCCATGGATATTACGGACAAAAGAAAGAAAATTCGTATTGGTGATTTGCTAGTACAAAACCAAATTATTTCCCATGAGCAACTCATGGCGGCATTGGCGGAACAAAAAAAAGTAGGCACTAAATTAGGCCGGACGCTTATTGATTTGAACTATCTGAGTGAAACAGATTTCTTAAATTTCTTATCTCGCCAACTACAAATACCGCTTATAGATATTACTAAGCATAAGCGCGATGCAGTAGCGGCAAAGAAGTTACCGGAAAATCTAGCGCGCCGGTTCCGTGTGCTAATTGTAGAAGATAATGAGAGTGACATCTTGTTAGCGATGTCCGACCCTACTGATTTAATGGCCCTCGACGAAGTCAGTCGAGTACTAAAAAAACGTGTACGCCCTGTAGTTGTGCGCGAATCAGCATTGCTCGTTGTCATCGACCAATCTTACCGACGCACTGAAGAAATCTCTCATTTAGCTGAAGAGTTAGAAGATGAATTAACCGAAAATGATTATGATTTTAACGCACTGGTTTCAACAGATGAAATCTCTGATGCGCCAGTCGTAAAATTATTACAATCTATTTTTGATGATGCGATACAAATGAATGCCTCCGACATTCATATTGAGCCGGATGAAAAAGTACTACGCATTAGACAGCGAATTGATGGCGTATTAACTGAGCAAGTTATCGATGAAGTGAAGATTGCTTCTGCCTTAGTAGTGCGCCTTAAACTAATGGCTGGGATCAATATCTCAGAAAAGCGCATTCCTCAGGATGGCCGCTTTAATATCTCAGTTAAAGGAAAAAAGCTGGATGTGCGTTTATCCTCCTTGCCCATACAGCACGGAGAATCGATCGTAATGCGTATTTTAGATCATTCCAAAGGGCTATTAGATTTAAACGCTTTAGGCATTCCTGAGGACACCTTAAAATGCTTTCGTAAGCATATTAATAGTCCACACGGTTTAGTGCTCGTTACTGGGCCGACTGGTAGCGGTAAAACCACGACTTTATATGCCGCATTAACCGAAACCAACAAGCCCGAAACTAAAATTATCACCGCAGAAGATCCTGTGGAATATAGTTTACCTAGAGTCAATCAAGTACAAATTAATGATAAAGTCGGTTTAACGTTTGCAAGCGCCTTACGCTCTGCTCTGCGTCAAGATCCTGATATTATCTTAGTGGGGGAAATGCGTGATGCTGAAACCGCAGATATCGCCATTCGAGCGTCCATTACCGGTCATTTAGTTTTTTCTACGCTACACACTAATGGCGCAGTAGAAACGGCAACTCGCTTATTAGATATGGGCATACAAGGCTATATTTTAGCCAGTGCCTTGCGCGTTATTATTGCTCAACGTCTAGTGCGTAGGCTCTGTGAAAATTGCACACAACCAGCCGTTATAGACGAAGGCCAGAGTACTTGGCTAAGTGAAGTATTCAAAATAAATGCGGCTGACTTCCCATTTAAACAAGCTACTGGCTGCCCTCATTGCAAAAACTCAGGCTATAGTGGCCGTATTGGTGTCTATGAATTATTAGAAATGCGCCATGAGACATTAGACGCGCTGCGCCGAGGTAACTCTGCCGATTTCACTGCCGCAGCTCTAGCAACGCCAAATTTCAAGCGTTTCTCAGATTGTGCTTTAACTTATGCAAAATCGGGGGTAACCTCTATTGCTGAGGTTATTCGCGTTTCAGGTGATTAGGAGTTTGCATAAACTGAATGGTATGCCCGTAGGTTCGAATTTATTCGTACCGAAAAAGTTTATTGAACAAAAGGTACGAATAAATTCGAACCTACAAAAACGCTTTGTAATTATGCCTCGGTACTTAAATAGGAATCTTTATATCTTGCCTACTCTGGACAGAACATAATCCCTGACCATATATAAAGCAGCAATACTGCGAGCTTCAGTACATTCGCCACCCATCACTAACTCCGTTAAATTATCCAGCTTCCAAGGTATGACCTCTAACTCCTCAGGCTCATCGCCCGCCAATCTTTCCGGATATAAGTCTTGGGCAAGCATAATATCGGTCATATGCTCCATATAGCTGGGCGCTAAAGAAAATGAACTGAGTTGCTGAATATTATGCGCGCCATAACCCACCTCTTCTTTTAATTCACGATTTGCCGCTTGCACACAGCTTTCGCCACTATCTATTTTTCCTTTAGGCAAACCTAGCTCATAGCGCTCGACGCCTGCTGAATACTCGCGTATCAATAGCACAGTTTCATTATCAAGTAGAGGGATAATCAAGACCGCGCCATTACTACCATGGCCTCTAGCCAAGCGCTCATATTGCCTGGTCGCACCATTACTAAACTCTAAACCTAAGGCTTCAATTTTAAACAGCTGAGATTGAGCCACGATATTTCTATTAAGTATCTTCGGTTTTTCTGACATTTTTGTTATGGTGGCTAATATTATTTTTCTTAACTATAGCTTTTGTTATGCTCAATTGGAACAAAATTAATACTGTCTTGCTAGATATGGATGGCACTTTACTGGATTTGAATTTTGACAACCATTTCTGGTTAGAGTTTGTACCGCAACGTTATGCCCAACAAAATCAATTGTCACTAGCTGAATCCAAGCAGTTTTTGCAGCCTTTATTTAAAGACATGGAAGGACGCTTAGAGTGGTATTGCCTAGATTACTGGAGTCAGCGGCTAAATTTAGATATTGCCGGTTTAAAAGCCGAAATTTCCGGTTTAATCGACATTTTGCCGCATGTGACTGAATTTTTAACGGCATTACAGCAAACAGATAAAGCCGTATTTTTGGTGACCAATGCACACCCAGATAGCCTATCATTAAAAATGGAAAAGACCTGTTTACAACCCTTTTTTAAGCAGATTATTTGCTCGCATGATTTTGGTTTCGCCAAGGAACATCAGTCATTCTGGGATACATTTCAAGCACAGCAAGGCTTTACTAAGCAGTCAACATTGATGGTTGATGACAGCTTAGCCGTATTACGTGCAGCACAATCCTTTGGCATTGAACATTTAATCAATATTAATAAACCGGATTCGCAAAAATCCGCAAAAATTATTAACGAGTTTCCTGCTATTACTGATTTTCGGGAAATTATGCCGGCTAGCGTTACATAAATATTCAGCTAACTATTTAACTTTCAGCGGGCTTAGCGCTCTTTTGAGCGGTTTTAGGCCGAGGCGTTCTTGCTCTAGTATTTCTATTCGGGGCTGGTTTTCTCGGCGATCTAGGGCGAGCGGCTGGCTTTATAATTTCTGGCAGTAACTCTTCAGTAATTCGCTGCACAGGGATTTTATGACCTATGTATTCTTCAATATCAGGCATTGAATAAGCATATTCCTCACAAATAAAACTAATCGCTTCACCACTCGCGCCAAAACGTGCAGTTCTACCGATTCTATGCACGTAATCTTCGACATCTTGAGGCAAATCAAAATTAAATACATGCGATACATCAGGAATATGTAAACCACGAGCAGCAACGTCGGTGGCAATCATAATCGTGACTTTACTTTCTTGAAAGTCAGCCAGTAATCGCTGGCGTTTATCCTGAGGTACGTCACCGCTGAGTAACGCCACTTTATGCCCATTGGCGGTTAGATAATCCTCTAACTTTTCAGCGCTACGTTTGGTATTAACAAAAATAATACTTCGCACAGGGCTATGCGTTTGAATCAAACCAAGCAATAAGGGGATTTTCTGCTCATTTGCGGGACAAAATGCAACTTCATTCACTGAGTCAGCAGTCATCGTTTCGCTTTCAATTTTAACCATGACGGGCTGATTCATATGCTCATAAGCTAATTCCGAGACTTTAAACGATAAAGTCGCGGAAAAGAGCAAGTTTAACCGTTTTTCGGGACTTGGCATGCGATTTAACAAATAGCGTATATCTTTAATAAAACCAAGATCAAACATTCTATCGGCTTCATCTAAAACCATAACTTGAATATTATCCAAAGAAAAATCTTTTTTCCGATAAAAATCGATAAGTCGCCCTGGCGTAGCGATCATAATGTCCACATTACCTTGGACAACTTTTTGTTGTTTTTGGTAATCAGTGCCGCCGTAAATCAGAGCCATATTAAAATTAAGATATTTACCTAATAACAAGGCATCTTTATGAATTTGTATCGCTAACTCACGCGTTGGCGCTAAGATAATCGCTCTTGGATACTTTTTCTCTTCACTTTTATCATTTAACAGACGCTGGAAGGTTGCCAATAAAAAACTTGCCGTTTTACCTGTACCCGTTTGCGCTTGCCCAGCAACATCTCGATCCCTTAGAGCAATGGGCAACGACCGATCTTGAATCGGAGTGCATTGATCATATCCCGCGCCGTTCAAGCCACGCAAGATAGAGTTTGAAAGCTCTAAGTTAATAAACCGTGTATCTGTTAAATGTGTTTTTTTCATCTATATAGAATACATCAATAACATTGCATTTGCACTGCAAGATTAGCGCCACAAAGATTTTACTTATGGTGCTAATCTTCGAACTTATCGAGTCAAATAGGCAAAAAATATTGACAAATTTTTTCGATACAGGGATATTAGCACTTTGTGAAATAATTTGGAGAATGGCGTGAGTGACTTGGTCCTTCATGTAACTGATAGTAATTTTGACGAACTTGTTTTAAAAGCTGGCACACCAGTGCTAGTTGACTACTGGGCAGAGTGGTGTGGTCCTTGCAAAATGATTGCCCCAGTTTTAGATGAAATTGCCAATGAGTATAAAGGCAAAATTACTGTTGCAAAACTAAACATTGATGATAATTCTGCGACACCAGCACATTACGGCGTACGTGGCATTCCAACGCTAATGCTATTTAAAGATGGCGATATTGAAGCAACTAAAGTTGGTGCATTAACAAAATCTCAACTTGCTCAGTTTATCGACGACAATATTTAATTGTTCTTATCTAGGAAGTAATCAATAATAATTTGTTACTTCCTAGATTTATATGTATACTCTGCCTCTGGTGCTGACCTCACTTGCACTGTCAAAACATCAAACCATCCACATCTTTACCTTAAGCTGACTTTGTTATTCTACACAAACAGCACCTTCTATTTTTAAACACCTCTTTGTATGAACCTTACTGAATTAAAACTAAAACCTATTCCAGATATTATCGCGCTTGCAGAAAGCCTAGGCATTGAAAACGTTTCTCGAACGAGAAAGCAGGAAGTTATTTTCTCTATTCTAAAAAAACAAGCAAAAAGCGGCGAAGATATTTACGGTGACGGGGTTTTAGAAATATTACAAGATGGTTTCGGCTTCTTAAGAACACCCGGCAGCTCATATTTAGCTGGCCCCGATGATATCTATGTTTCCCCTAGCCAAATTAGACGTTTCAGTCTGCGTACTGGCGATACCATCAGCGGAAAAATCAGACCGCCTAAAGATAACGAACGTTATTTCGCTATGCTTAAAGTTGAAAAAATCAATTTTGAGCCCCCCGAAAATGCAAAACATAAAATTCTATTTACCAACCTAACTCCTTTATTTCCTAATAAACGCTTCATTATGGAGCGCGGTGATGGCTCTAGCGAAGATTTAACTGGCCGAGTTATTGATTTAATTGCGCCTATAGGTAAAGGTCAGCGTGGACTTATCGTATCTCCACCAAAGGCTGGTAAAACCATGATTCTGCAGAGCCTAGCTCAGTCTATTGCAGAAAATAACCCTGAGTGCTACCTAATAGTACTACTCATAGATGAACGCCCTGAAGAAGTAACTGAAATGGAACGTTGTATTCGCGGCGAAGTTATTTCTAGCACTTTTGATGAACCTGCTGCACGTCACGTTCAAGTCGCAGAAATGGTTATCGAAAAGGCTCGTCGCTTAGTTGAGCACAAACACGACGTAGTTATTTTGTTAGACTCATTAACCCGTTTAGCTCGTGCTTATAATATAGTCGCGCCATCTTCGGGCAAGCTACTTTCTGGTGGTGTTGACGCTAACGCCTTAGAAAAACCTAAGCGTTTCTTCGGTGCAGCAAGAAATATCGAAGAGGGCGGTAGTTTAACTATTATTGCAACTGCGCTAGTTGATACTGGTTCGCGTATGGATGAAGTGATTTACGAGGAATTCAAAGGTACCGGTAACATGGAGCTACACCTTGAGCGTAAAATCGCTGAAAAACGTATTTATCCAGCGATTCATATTAATCGCTCTGGTACACGTAGAGAGGATTATTTAGTTAGTCCTGACGAGCTACAAAAAACTTGGATTTTACGTAAAATTCTACAGCCTATGGATGAAATGGCCGCCTCTGAGTTTATCTTAGGCAAGCTTAAAGATTTCAAGACTAATGTTGAATTTTTTGAGTCAATGAAACGCTAAATCCAGTCTATATTGAAATATCGTAGTTTATGAAAACTCTCGTCATTCCCGAAGTTTTTTATCGGGAATCTAAACATCACCAATAGATTCCTGCTAAAGCTTGTGCTCAGGCCTGACTGGGTAGCATGCAGGAATGAAATACGAAAAGAGTATTAACTAAAAACTACACATTTCTAAGTGGATGGGTGTTAGAACTTAGCTTTTTTGATTTAAACTGAAGCAGAAAAAAGGGCCATGAGTTACGTAGTTCGTAACTCATGGCCCTTTTTTATTTTAGCTTTTTAACGGCACATAACCCTCAGGCATCTGAAAGTCAGAACCGAATAAAAATTTTTCTCTTTCTGATTCAATCAACGCCTTAGCTTTAGGCTCAAAACTAGCTAGTCGATGTTCGTTAATTAATACCGTTTGCATAGCAATCCATTCTTTCCATGCTTTTTGGGAAATATGATCGTAAATATATTGCCCTTTAGATCCAGGAAAAGGAACTGAATCCAAACCTTCTTCCTCTGTTCCTAGCTTTTCACATTGTACTAATCTAGCCATTTTATTCCTCATTAATTTCATCAAATAACTGCTTTACCGGGGCAGGTAAAGCAATGTTTTTCGTCTGTAGATGTTTATACCAGAGAGCCTTATCCGCTTCCAGCACATTATTTATAGGGTTATCCACATACAACAGTACCGGCTCGTAATCCAAATGATAATGCGAGAAGGTATGCCGCCGGATAGCTAAAGCTTCTTTTTTAACTATATTGATAGACCTCGAGTGACACCAACCCTCTAACTCTTGCATATCATCGATCTCGGGCACACTCCACAACCCGCCCCAAATGCCTACAGGCGCTCTTTTTTCCAACAAAATCTCCTTATCCTGATTCAATAGCAGAACAAAAACACTTTGTTTGATGGGTATTTTTTTACGGACTTTCGGCGTCGGCAACTCATGCACTCGCCCTTGCTGCAAAGCAAGGCAATCTGAACGCAAAGGGCAAGCAGAGCAATTAGGCTTGGAACGGGTACATAATGTTGCCCCCAAATCCATCATTGCCTGCGTATAGTCCGCCACTCGCTTTTCTGGCGTATAAAATGCGCTCACTGCCCACAACTCCTTATTAACAGCATTACCTCCCGTCCAGCCTTGTATCGCTTTAAATCGCGCCAATACGCGCCGCACGTTACCATCTAAAATAGGTTCGCTTTTATTGAACGCGATACTTAAAATAGCTCCCGCAGTCGATTGACCAATCCCAGGTAAAGCCATTAAGCTTTCTAAAGAATCAGGAAAATAGCCAGCTTGCTGTATTACTATTGCAGTTTTATGCAAGTTCCTTGCCCGCGCATAATAGCCCAAACCGGCCCACAAGCTGAGTACCTCATCTAAAGGTGCATTCGCAAGTGCATCGACATCAGGGTAATGCTGAATAAACTTATTAAAATAAGGTATCACAGTGACAACTTGCGTCTGCTGTAACATGACTTCAGAAATCCAAACCCGATAAGGTGTGGCTGGCACAGACCAAGGCAGGTCTTTGCGTCCGAATTGGTCAAACCAATGTAGCAAATTTTCTTGAAAAACGAGGGGAGTCATAAATAAATTGCGTAAACTATGTACTTAGTAGTACATAGTTTACAAGCAAAACAAAGAACTAACGATTTAAAAGGAGCGAGAACTCAATAATACCCGAATCTGACTTGCCTAGAAAAAACCTTTTAATAATTTATTAACCGCCTTACCAGCGCCTTCACCGAGATGCCTATCAATCTCTTTATTGATTTTTTCCTCTTCTTTCTCGGTGATCATTGATAAAGCATCAACAGTATAACTAGGCTTAGAGAATGTACCGCCTACCTTTACCCCCACAGGCCGTGCATTAGAGGCTTGCTTAGCCTTAGCTTGCACTTTATAGCTTAATGACTCATTAACTAGGTTAGCTGTACCAGCGCCTTTTACCTCTACTGTAGAAGACTCTAATAAGAAGTCTGGGTTATTAATAAGGCCTTTATTAACTGTTGCCGTTCCTTGCAACACAGAAAACAAAGTTTGCTCATTCTGATAACCCTCTTTCATAGATTTACCCTGAGCAAATAACTTGCCCATATCAATCATTTTCTGCACATTAAAGCCAGTTATCGCACCTTTAGCCACAGAAAAGTCAATATTCCCGCCTAAGGTCGACTTAATAGCAGGAACCGTATTGCCTCGCATATTTAGTTTAGCTGCAATATTTGCTGCTCCCTTTATTTTAGCTGGAGTATCAGGCTGCATTGCGCTAAATAATGGCTCTAACTGTACGCCTGAGATTTTTTCATTCAAGCTAATCCGCGGAGTTTTGCCTTTTGCATTAACACTTATTTGACCGTTATAGCGACCACTATAAAGCTGCTTAATACTTTGTTTAGTCGTTAAAATACCTTGCTTCGCTTGCAAGTTTAAACTTACGCCAGCCATACTTAATTTAGCAACTTTTAACTTAGCAATGCTTAAATTTCCCGTGACATTCAATCCACGGATAGTTTCCATCGGTATTAAAGTTGTCGCTGCCGCAACAGCTGTTGCAGGAGTGGCGACAGGCGTGGGCTTTGCCCCTTCTTTTTTAGGCGCGGTATAACGATCAACATTAATATCATCAATTACTAAATTAAAAGCAATCGCTGGATTTTTAAACTGCTTAACCCGAGTAAAACCTTTGATTGAAGTATCGTCTAAGTTTATTACTAAATTTTCTAAAGCAATAGCATCCGTCGTTCCTTGCACATTAAATTGCATGGCAAGCTTTTGTAAAACCTGCTTATCTGTTGTTTCTGGCACTGTCATTTTCAACTGCTGCATAAGTGCTTTAGGACTAAATTGCGCAACATTCAATGCTCCTGAATATTGCGGGTCTGTCTTGATTTTTGTCGCCGCTATATCAGCAGTCAAATTAATCATATTAGTATTTAGCTTTAATCCTTTAAGCGTAGCCGTTTCTTGTAACAAATCTAAAGCAAGCCCTGTCACCAGATGCGCATCTAACAATCCACCTGGGACTACATTTCCCTTAACCACGGTATCAATTTTAAGCTCGGCCAAATTCGCTATTTGCTTGTTTAAGTCATAAGTTATATCCGACTGCACATGCGCCTCAACTTCACTTTCAGGAACGACGCCGCCTTTAACAGTAGAATCTAGCTTGAACTGAGTAAGTTGAATTTTTTGCTGCTCTAAATCTACATTTATATTCGATTGAATTTTTGCATCAACCGTGCCGCCAGACACTACTTCGCCCTTCGTTGTCGAATCAACAATCAACTGTGTTAGTTGTATTTTTTGCATTGATTCATCAATCACCAGCATAGTAGACAAAGATAATTTCTCTGTTAACTCAGGTTTAGTATTTTCCAGCAATAAAGACATTTCCACAGGAATGGGCTGATTAAAGGCAACCGCACCTAATTTTAAATTGAAATCTTTAACTATCGCATGCTGTCCAGACTGTTGGTCATCCCAACTCACTTGAGAATCCTCAATCACTAATCCGCCTATCGCCAAAGCAGCGAGGGCAGGGGATGCATTGGGCTCATCACTATCCTTATTTGGTTCAGCGGATGCCTCCTCAGCGGGATCTTTTGGCTTAACTAAATCATCCCAGTTACTGATGCCTTGCGCATCTTTTGCTAAGTGCAATTCCAAGCCTTTTAATACCACTGTACTGACTTCAACTTCTTTAGACAAAAGCGGCATTAATTTAACTTTAATATCACTTTCACCAATCACAGCAAAAGCCTGCTCTTTAAATCCTGCGGCATTGCTTAAGGTAAGTTTACCGGTAGACACGCCTATCCACGGAAAAACGGATAAATCTAATTCACCTTCTATGCTGAGTGTTCTCCCAGTTTTATCTTTTACTGCCGCCTCAATTTCTGGTTTATAGTCGTTTAAATCAACGACCAAGGGAATAATAACTACGGCCGCAATAATTAAAACTACGACTGTAGAGAAAAATATCAAAATACCTTTCGCTAGCTTGCCCATTTTGTACCCCTTAAATGGAAAAATTAAATAATTATACTTGCTGGATTGATCGTCGACCCTAGAATAGAATAGAACCATTAGTAACCTAGAGCTTTTTGCTTAAAGCATAAACTATCAACGTTAGATTGATTCTAGCTTGATTTGTTATTACACACAAAATCAGGAAAAAAGAATGTTAATTATATTAATAGCCATCATCACTGCAATTGTATTTTTTAACTCAGGTAAAAAAAATGGCGAAAATGGTATTAAATGGTCAGTTACCGGATTAATTGGCTATATATTAGGCTTTGCTATCGGTATGGCCGTTATCGGCGAAACCTTTATTTCTATTTTTATAGGCTGCGTTAGCGTTTATCTTACCCATTTACAATTAGTAAAAATGGCTCATAAAAACCAAGTATAAAATAGCTTGCACTTAATTTTTAGGCAAAAAAAAGCGGGCTATAAAGCCCGCTTTCCCTAACGCTAAAACTGACGACTTATAACTTATCAGAATTTTCGCTTAAGTAAGAAGCAACACCTTTTGGAGAAGCATCCATACCTGCATCACCTTTAGTCCAGCCTGCAGGGCAAACTTCGCCATGCTCTTCGTGGAACTGTAATGCATCAACCATACGTAGCATTTCGTCAGTGTTACGACCTAAAGGTAGATCATTAACAACTTGATGACGTACTAAACCAGTTTTATCAATTAAGAAACTACCACGATAAGCAACTGCAGGTGCTTCTGCTTCTACATCATAGTCTTTAACGATAGTGTGTGCGATATCAGCAGCCATTGTATAACGAACTTGACCAATACCACCGTCATTAATCGCTGTATTACGCCATGCGTTATGAGTGAAGTGAGAATCGATTGATACTGCAATCACCTCAACGCCACGGCTAGTGAATTCATCCATTCTGTGATCCAATGCGATCAATTCGCTAGGACAAACAAAAGTAAAATCTAATGGGTAAAATACGATAACCGCATACTTACCTTTTGTTGCTTCTGAAAAGCTAAAAGAATCAACAATCTCGCCATTACCTAAAACAGCAGGAACCGTAAAATCAGGTGCTTGCTTACCTACTAATACACTCATGAGTGTCTCCTTATGTTTAATACAGTGAATAAGCTGTAAATTATACCCACGAACCAGTGGATAAAGAAAAATTCTACACTAAAATGCTGGGTAATTCACAAATCTAGGAAAATTATCTTGTTTTTACTCGCAAAACATTGATAATCAAGATCAGCCTAAATTTCGCTAGCAGAGATTTATGAAAATACAATGAAATCGAAAAAAATTATTTGTATCCGTTAAAAATTACATCCGATTTCTCGTAACTTTTTAAAAAAGACCAGATAATCCATCATGATAAAACACAAACACATTACCGAACCCGATGCTTTCGGGTACCAAGTTCGTATCGTTCGACGTGGCAAAGAAAGTAGCCGTTATTTTTCACATAAATTATGGGGCAACAGAAGCAAATCCATAGCCGCAGCCATTGCTTGGCGTGACCAAATGTTAGTTGTCCTAAAAGGCAGCAGAACACGCTTCTTAAAACCCCCAAAAAATAAAACCACCACTGGCTTAACCGGAGTATCAAGAACCATTAAATACGACCGTAGAAAAGATAAGAGCTATCTTTGTTACACGGTATTTTGGGTTTGCAATGGCAAATCTAAAAACAAAACGTTTCAAGTTGGCAACGTAGAGACAATTAATGCCGACGATGAGTTACACGCATTCCGTACTGCACGTTTATTTAGAAGCTGCTACGAATATGCGATAGATTATGATGCACATTTTGATGACAGCGCTTTCGCAGGCTGGAAAAAGAAACGCATCTATGAAGACTTAGGAATGATGGTTGCTTAAATCGTTAGAAACTTCTGCTTAATTAGCTTTAAGAAACGCATTATTTTAACTTATAAGAGATTATTCATATAAAATAGTGCGCATTCTTTTATTCAATTTAGCCAGATAATATGACCGCTCCCGCCGCTTTGTTTGAATCTTCAATTTCTAATCTTAAATTACGCACGCGTGGTAAAGTGCGTGATATCTATGAAGTTGATAAGCATCACTTATTAATTGTTACCACTGATCGCCTATCTGCTTTTGATGTGGTTTTGCCTGACCCGATTCCCGGAAAAGGCCAAGTACTTACTTCCGTCTCAAATTTTTGGTTTGAGAAAATGCAAGACGTTATCCCTAACCACTTATCTGATTTAAGCCTAGAAAACGTTGTGCCTGATGCAACTGAGCGCGCTCAAATTGAGGGTCGCGCGATTATTGTTAAGAAATTAACGCCTCTGCCTGTCGAAGCTATCGTACGTGGCTATTTAATAGGTTCTGGCTGGAAAGATTACCAAAAAAGCGGTAGTGTTTGCGGTATCGAATTGCCTGAAGGCTTGCAATTAGCACAGCAACTTCCTGAAGCCATCTACACCCCATCAACAAAAGCCGCTGTCGGCGATCACGATGAAAACATTTCTTTTGCAGAAACCATTCCTTTACTCGGCGAAGAAATGGCGACGAAAGTACGCGATGTCAGCCTGCAACTTTATACCACTGCAGCCGCTTATGCGAAAGAACGTGGCATTATTATTGCCGACACTAAATTTGAATTTGGCTTGGATAATGATGGCGAACTGTATTTAATTGACGAAGCTTTAACGCCTGATTCTTCGCGTTTCTGGCCGGTTGAACAATATCAAGTTGGCATTAGCCCGCCTAGCTTTGATAAACAATTTATTCGCGACTACTTAGAAACCTTAGATTGGGATAAAACAGCACCAGGGCCTAAATTACCTGATGAAGTGACCGCTGTTAGTAGCCAAAAATACCAAGAAGCGGCCAATAAATTAACAGCTGTTTGATGTGTCAGCCGATGTTACGCACAAGCCTTGAGACACTACCATTAAGTTACCGAATATAATTTAAAGATGTGTGTTCTGGGGCGCGGTGCTTTAGCCCGCTTTTTTAAAAGGCAGGCTAAAGACCTGCGCCCCATTTGCTAATGGAAAACTCATCACCCCTCCCACAACACCCTTATTTTTTTAAATAACCTTCGTTAACTTAACAGCCGTCTCCAAAAACACGTGCGTAACATCAGTTACGCAATAAAAAATCTGACATTTTTCTAATGTCAGCTATTCCAGCACAAGCCTTACAACAATCCATTTTCAGCAAAAGAATAGGGCATTCCATCGCCAATAATAAAATGATCCAATACGCGTATATCTATCAAGGCTAAAGCCTGCTTTAATTTATCGGTAATCAATTTATCTGCCTGGCTCGGTTCAGAAATACCAGAAGGGTGGTTGTGGGCAAAAATAACCGCGGCGGCATTATGTGCTAATGCCTTTTTAACCACTTCCCGTGGATAAACACTGGCACTATCAATCGTGCCTCGAAATAACTCTTCAAATTCTAAAATATGGTGCTGATTATCCAAAAACAAACAGGCAAACACTTCATATTGATAATGACGTAATTGCTGGCTTAGATAAGCGCGCGTTGCTTCTGGACTGGTTAAGACATCACCTCGATCTAACTCTTCAAAAGTATGTCGCCGCGCCATTTCTAAAACCGCTTGTAATTGCGCGTATTTAGCCGTACCCAAACCTTTAGCACGCGTAAAATTCTCACAGTCTGCCTGTAATAACGCGCGTAAAGAACCAAATTCAGTTAATAGATCTCTAGCCAGATCCACCGCTGTTTTACCTTTAATACCCGTGCGTAAAAATATCGCTAATAACTCGGCATCAGATAATACAGCCGCTCCTTGAGCGAGCAATTTTTCTCTAGGGCGATCACCTTCCGGCCAGTCTTGAATGCTCATCCTTTTACACCTTAATTTATATTATGGTTAATTTTCCGATTTTTCAGCTTAAGCATAGAAGAAAGTCTCAACTCTTGCCATAATAAGCGACTGAATTCATTTAAGGAAGCTGTCAATTGAAGCGTGTACTCTTAGGCATTAGTGGCGGTATTGCCGCATATAAAGCAGCCGAACTCGTCAGATTATTACGTAAAAATGACTACGAAGTCAGAGTCGTGATGACCCATGCGGCCACTCAATTTATTACGCCACTGACACTTCAGGCTTTATCTGGTCATGCAGTACATACGCAATTACTTGATGCTAATGAAGAAAATGCCATGAGCCATATTAATTTGGCACGTTGGGCCGATCTATTTCTCATTGCACCAGCAAGCGCGAACTGTATGGCCAAACTAAGCCTAGGCCTTGCTGATGATTTATTAAGCACCTTATATCTTGCAGCCGAATGTCCTATTTACATTGCTCCAGCAATGAATCAAGCAATGTGGAGCAAGCCGGTCACACAAGAAAATCTTAACCGATTGAAACAACATAAAGTAAACGTTATTGGCCCAGAAGCAGGCAGCCAAGCGTGTGGCGAGGTTGGCTATGGTCGCATGACCGAACCTAACGATATTGTTGGCCAATTAAAAGCACTTAACGCACCGCAGTTATTACTGAATAAAAAAATATTAATTAGCGCCGGCCCAACCCGTGAAGCTTTAGACCCTGTACGCTATATTACTAATAGAAGCTCCGGTAAAATGGGTTATGCGCTAGCACAACAAGCGCAATTATTAGGTGCAGAAGTAACTTTAGTGAGTGGCCCCGTACAGTTAACTGCACCTAACAATACCCATATACTACATGTAGAAAGTGCAGCAGAAATGTATACGGCAATAATGCAACAAGTGTCAGGACAGGATATTTTCATTTCTGCTGCAGCGGTCGCAGACTATACCCCCGATAACGTGCAAACTGAGAAAATCAAAAAACAAGGTGATAATACTCAACTATCATTACGTAAAACCCAAGATATTGTTGCTAGCGTGGCTAACTTAACTAACAAACCTTTTACCGTAGGCTTTGCCGCAGAAACACATAATTTAGAACAATATGCGCTAGACAAATTACAGCGTAAAAATTTAGATATGATTGCCGCTAATTGGGTAGGACAGGCAGAAGGGGGCTTTGATTCCGCGTATAATGCCTTGCAAGTGTATTGGCAAAATGGCCAAAAAACCTTCACAATGACAGACAAAGCCCAGCTAGCAAGTCAATTATTGACCTTAATTGCCGAGAGATTAGATGCATAAGATACAGCTTAAAATATTAGACCCACGCCTAGGCCATGAAATTCCTATGCCTAACTATGCAACTGATGGCTCAGCGGGCATAGATTTACGCGCTTGCTTAGATTCAGACATTACCCTGCTACCGGGCGAAACAGTGTTGATTCCAACGGGAATTGCTATTCATATCAATGATCATCAACTCGCTGCGGTGCTATTGCCACGCTCTGGCTTAGGACATAAGCATGGTATTGTCCTCGGTAATCTTGTTGGCTTAATTGATTCCGACTATCAAGGCCAAGTTTTCGTTTCCTGCTGGAATAGAGGTCAAACAGCCTTTACCGTAAAAATTGCCGAACGTATCGCACAAATGGTTTTTGTGCCCGTAGTTCAGGCCAAATTTGATATCGTCACTGAGTTTAATCAGTCAGAACGCGGTGAAGGCGGCTTTGGTCATACTGGCCGCCATTAAGTTTTCAGGCAATATAGAGACCGGCACCAAACCTTCTAAAATTCACGCATAGCTACACTTACAGGTATAAATATGGGACGCATTTTTTCAATGATTGCTGCTGTTGCAGTGTTCATGACAGCTTTAGCAGGCTCTAGCATTTATTTGCTTGCCCAAGTTAACGTAAATAGTGCCAACAATGATGCTATGTACGCTCTATCTAAAGGAACGTCCCAAAACATCACGGCCCATACAGCCTTATTGAGTAAGTTCTTACAAAATATAGCCCAATCACCTGAGCTCATTGATGCACTTAATCAATCTGACCTAGTGAGCGCTAAAGCGACTATTCAACAACGAAGTAATGCTTTACCAGGCATCCTAGCCATCAGATTATTACTTCCTGCTGATCATGAACCAGATAGATCCATTGTCCCGCACATGGGCTACGCCGATCTAGACTTAGTCAAAAAAACTTTCCAAGAAGCACAGAGGCCTTTAGTGCAAGGCGAACAAGGCGAGAATCGCCACCTTGCCATCACTCAAGGTATATTACAAGACGGCAAAGTTATGGCGGTCATTCTGGCGAGTATTAACTTTGACAGTCTGCAACAAAACTTTAATACGCTAACCGATAATCGCTTATATTTAGAGTTGCGCCAAGCTGACTATGCCTTATTTTCACACGGCAATGCCGAGCTAAAAATATCAGGAACGAACAAATCATTTAATGTCAAAGATACTGCTTGGACGGTAAACTATTGGTATAGCGATAGCCTTGATTTTTCAATAGCTATCTTAGTTTTTAGCATTATCCTGGTTCCTTCTTTTGTTTCAGGGCTTGCTTGCTATGTAGGTCTCAGAAAATTAGAGGCATTACTCGTTGACGATCAGCGCTCTGTTTTAAAAGCGACTAAAGACTTAATGATGGGTAAAGCAAAAGGCAATTACCCTATTAAATTGAAACAAATGAATAACTTCATTTCTACCATTATTCAATTTAAGCGTGTTTTAGAGAACGAAAATAAAGACGAAGACAGCACTAATTCTCGAGATCAAAAAGATGAGTTTGATGGTTTTTTTGACGAATCAATGGGCTCCGATGTCCCTAGCTCTGAATATGCAGGCTTTGAAATACAAGATATTGATAGCTCCGAGCTAGGATCGGCTATTTCACTCCCCGAATTCACCAACAATAGTAATGAAACTAAGCCTAAACCTAGTCCTGAGAACTCATTCAATCTAAGTGAAGCTCTACCTGCAGTAGACGACAGCCCTAGCCACTCAACTAAAGCAGTCAATCCGACAGATGCAATTTTTCGGGCTTATGATATTCGCGGCATAGTCGATCAAGAACTTACTCAAGACATTGTTTATGATATTGGTCGTGCGATTGGTAGTGAAGCTGTAGATAAGGGCATCCCAGCAATTGTTATTGCCAAGGATGGGCGTATATCCAGTCCAGCCTTAAGCACGGTATTAGCGGATGGTATTTTATCAACAGGCACCGATATACTCGATATAGGCACAGTTCCTACTCCGGTTCTTTACTTTGTTGCTCATCACCATGACAGTCATTCTGGCGTTATGCTAACCGGCAGCCACAACCCTGCCAATTATAATGGCCTCAAAATTGTCATGGCAGGTGAGACCTTAGCTGCTGATAAAATACAAAATCTCAAACAACGAATTGACAATAACGATCTACACTCTAAAACTCCGGGCACACTCACTGAAAACAGCATGTTTACTAATGAATATATCGGCATGATTGCTGATGATATTCGTATTGCTCGCCCAATGAAAGTAGTTGTAGATGCGGGTAATGGCGTAGCGGGTGAACTAGGCCCAATATTATTAAAAACACTAGGCTGCGAAGTTATTGAACTGTTCTGTGATATCGATGGTACTTTCCCGAATCATCACCCAGACACCAGTAAGCCGGAAAACTACTCTGACCTTATTTCTGCAGTAGATCATTACCAAGCCGACATAGGTATTGCTTTTGATGGTGATGGTGATAGGTTAGGCGTTGTCGATTCAAGCGGAAAAATCATCTGGTCCGATAGGCAAATGATGCTCTTTAGCAAAAACATTCTCGCTAGAAAACCGGGCGTTGAAATTATTTATGATGTGAAATGTAGCCGCCATTTAGCAGAACAAATTAAAAAATATGGCGGCCGCCCTACTATCTGGAAAACCGGTCATTCCTATATGAAAGCCAAAGTTAAACAATCTGGCGCAACATTTGCCGGAGAAATGAGTGGTCATTTGTTTTTCAATGATCGCTGGCCTGGCTTTGATGATGGATTATATGCGGCAGCACGACTGATAGAGATATTATCCGAAGATTCGCGCAGCAGTACTGAAGTCTTTGCTGATTTCCCTGACAGCTTTAATACACCAGAATTATCCATTGCTGTGGCAGAAGGTGAAAACTTTACCATTATGAATCGCCTATTGATGAACCCCGACTTCCCTGGTGGACAAATAACTGATATTGATGGTTTACGCGTAGATTTTACTGACGGCTTTGGCTTGGTTCGCTCCTCAAATACAACGCCTTCTTTAGTCGTTCGTTTTGAGGGTGATACGAAAGAAGCTTTAAATAGAATTCAAGATCAATTCCGTCAGCTTATCCTCGAAATCAAACCTCAATTAACCCTACCTTTTTAATTAAGAGCTTTATGAAAGATAAAACCGCCAAGGGTATTGCCCACGTACTGATAGAATCCCTACCTTATATACAAAAATTTAAAGGCAAAACCGTCGTCATTAAATATGGTGGTAATGCCATGATTGATGAAAACCTAAAAGCCTGTTTTGCACGCGATATCGTACTGATGAAATTAGTTGGTATTAACCCCATCGTAGTTCATGGAGGCGGCCCACAAATTGGTCATTTACTTGAACGCTTAAATATTCAAACCGAATTTATTAATGGCATGCGTGTCACTGACACAGAAACCATGGATGTTGTCGAAATGGTCCTAGGCGGTCAGGTTAATAAAGATATTGTTAACCTCATTAATATGGCGGGCGGTAAAGCTGTCGGCTTAACGGGTAAAGATGGTGATTTCATTCATGCACGAAAAATAGAAATGACGCGTATTAATGCTGAAACACAAGCCTCTGAAATTATCGACATTGGTCATGTGGGTGAAGTCAGTAGCATTGACCCAGCCGTCGTAGATATGCTCAGTAAAAGTGACTTTATTCCGGTAATTGCTCCTATTGGAGTCGGTGCAGATGGGCGCTCATATAATATTAATGCCGATTTAGTCGCAGGAAAAGTAGCAGAAGTATTAAACGCCGAAAAACTTATTTTACTCACAAATATCCCTGGCATCTTAGATAAACAAAGCAAGTTACTGACTGGCTTAACGCTCACCGATATAGACGCTTTAATTGCTGATGGCACAATCTCTGGTGGCATGATCCCTAAAACACGCTGTGGTACCGATGCGCTAAAAGGTGGCGTTAAGAACGTGCATATTATCGATGGCCGTGTCGAGCATGCAGTATTATTGGAGTTATTTACCGATCAAGGTGTAGGTACCTTATTGATTAATTAAGACATTAATACACCAGCGATTAATCTGCGATTCTGGTATATTTTGTAACTTTGCCATATACTCAGTAAAAGAGTCAGTTATTAACAGAGATAACTGAAAAAAATAATAATAACAAGGGGAGTGACATCATGTCAGAGATTTTTTTTATTTTAACGGTCATCTATGTAGCCTACGTGGTTTACACTGTTGCCGGTGACGAAGACAGTGCAGTACCCAGCAAAAAAGCTGCTAACCCTGGTGCAGTTGCCTTTAAACAGCCTACAGCAGCACAAAAACTAGCCGTAGTTGCTGAAAAGAAAACAGAAGAACCAACTCCTATAGTAAAACCAGCTGAAGTAAAAATAGAGCCAGCGGTCGAAGCGCCTAAACCTAAGGTTAACAAATTGGCTGCGCCAAAAATCGAGCTGCGCACGGTGGTCATGAAAAACCCTAAAACAGGTGAACAAGCAAAAGTTGCGACTAACTACAGAATGGTTAAGCGTTGGGTAAAAGAAGCGCTGGTAACAGAAGGCTTATTAGACAAGGTATACAAGAATACTGAACTTGATGATGCGGCTAAAATAACAATCGGTAAAGCTCTGTCTATTATTAAAGCGATGGATAAATATCAGCCATAAGAATCACAGTTTACCTGATTCAAAAAACGGGAGTTAAACTCCCGTTTTTTTATGCCTGCTTACAAACTAAACAGCTCACGCATTTTAGCCCCAGGGCGCTCAGCTGCCATAAAAGCTTCGCCAACTAAGAACGTGTAAATTTCATTATCTAACATCAATTGCACATCAGCAGGCGTATGAATTCCGCTTTCAGTAATCACTAAACGATCACTAGGCACCATAGGCTTTAAATCTAACGTTGTTTGCAATGAAGTTTCAAAGGTACGCAAATTTCTATTGTTAATACCAATTAATGGTGTATCCAACGTTAAAGCACGCTCCATTTCTACCGCATCATGCACTTCTACCAGTACATCCATGTTTAACTGTTTTGCTGTATCAGCCAATTCATGCATTTGTGTATCAGATAAAGCCGCAACAATAAGCAAAATACAATCCGCGCCTAAAGCACGCGACTCATACATTTGGTAAGGATCAATCATAAAATCCTTACGTAATGCAGGCAACGGGCTGGACTGACGTGCCACTTGTAAGTTCACTTCGCTGCCTTGAAAAAACTCTTTATCCGTTAATACCGACAAACAAGTTGCACCGCTCATCGCATAATCCTGAGCAATCTCGTTAGGCTTAAAGTTTTCTCTGATCACGCCTTTACTGGGTGATGCTTTTTTAATTTCCGCAATAATCGCTGGCTTTTTACTAGCTGCTTTATCTTGTAAAGCACGAGCAAAACCACGAGGCTTTTCCGTATCACCAATAATGCCTTGTAAGTCATCTATCGACATACGTTGTTTACGTTTTTCGACTTCTTCTGCTTTTTTAGCAAGAATCTTTTTTAAAATATCGGGAGTATCAGTCATAAGTTTATATGTATTAAAAATAAGGGAACGATCTGTTCCTTTGCTACATGAGAAAATGAGAGTAGGGCGGACTTTAGTCCGCCGCTATAAAGGTATTCTAAATGCTTCAGAACGGATATAAATTAAGTTGATCAGGTCTTATTTGGGTGTGGATGAATCACACCAACAGGTGACAAAAGCACATTTATTAGCGGACTAAAGTCCGCCCTACTGGAAATTCACCAATGCATTCAGCTTTTCTCTAGCCGCACCAGAAGCAATAACCTCTTGAGCTTTGCTTACGCCAGCAGCTAATGAATCCACTAACCCAGCCGCATAAATGGCAGCGCCCGAATTTAAAGCCACAATATCCAAAGCTGGGCCTGATTTATTATCCAACACGGATTTCAACATCCGCAAGCTATCTTGTTCATCATTAACCGCTAGTTCAGCCAAATCAGCGCGTTGTAAACCAAATTGTTCAGGGGTTATTGAATACGTAGTAATCTCGCCATCTTTTAGTTCTGCCACCGATGTCGGACTGGCTATGCTGATTTCATCTAAACCATCTTCAGCATTAACCACTAAAACATGATGACTACCTAAAGCGTGTAAAACTTGTGCTAAAGGCTCTACCCATTGCTGTGCAAAAACACCTAAAACTTGATTTGGTGCACCGGCAGGATTAGCCAAAGGGCCGAGCAAATTAAACAAAGTGCGCACGCCCATTTCTTTACGCGGGCCTGCAACATACCTCATTGCTCCGTGATGTTTTTGGGCAAATAAAAAGCCAACGCCGATGGAGTTAACGCATTGCGCCACTTGTTCAGCCGATAAATTCAAATTAACACCAGCCGCCTCTAAGACATCAGCACTACCCGAACGACTCGATACCGAGCGATTACCATGCTTAGCGACTGTTCCGCCCGCAGCAGCAACGACAAAAGCGCAGGTGGTCGAGATATTAAAGGTATTTGCACCATCGCCACCGGTGCCGCAGGTATCAATTATATGCTCACCTTGTACATCGACCTTAGTGGCTAATTCGCGCATGACTTCAGCGGCGGCGGTGATTTCTGCAACCGTTTCGCCTTTACAGCGTAAAGCAATTAAAAACCCAGCAATTTGCGCACTCGTTGCTTCGCCACCCATAATAATGCGCATCACATCACGCATTTCTGAACGGCTTAAATTTTGTTTATCAAGCACAGCTTGTAAGGCAGTTTGTATATTCATTCAAATATTAGGGTAGGGCGGACTTCAGTCCGCTTATAAATAACTGTTATTTAGCGGACTGAAGTCCGCCCTACAGTGTTAGTAATCAACGCTCTAAAAAATTACGCAACATATCATGGCCATGCTCAGTCAAAATTGACTCGGGATGAAATTGCACGCCTTCAATATCTAAAGTCTTATGTCGTACGCCCATGATTTCATCAACATTACCTTGCTCATCTTGTGTCCATGCGGTCACTTCTAAACAGTCAGGCAAGGTTTTTTGATCAATAACAAGAGAATGATAGCGGGTTGCAACAAAGGGATTATTTAAGCCCTTAAAAACACCCACATCATTATGGTAAACATCGGATACTTTGCCATGCATAATACTTTTCGCATGCACAATATCACCGCCAAAAGCATAACCAATACTTTGATGACCTAAACAAACCCCTAAAATCGGTTTGTTACCCGCAAACTCAAGGATTGTTTCTACCGAAATTCCGGCTTCTTTGGGCGTACAAGGGCCAGGAGAAATCACGATCTTATCGGGATTTAACTCTTGAATATCCTCAACCGTCACTTCATCGTTACGCAGTACCGTAACGTCCGCGCCTAACTCGCCAAAATATTGCACTAAATTATAAGTAAAGGAGTCGTAATTATCGACCATTACCACTTTACATGAGCTCATGAACGACCTCCGTCTAAGCCTGCTTCAGCCATTGTTACTGCACGGAAAATTGCTCGCCCTTTGTTCATGGTTTCATCCCACTCATTTCTCGGTACAGAATCATAAACGATGCCTGCACCTGCTTGTATATGTAAAGTTTTATCTTTAATCACGGCCGTTCTAATAGCAATCGCCGTATCCAAATTGCCTGACCAAGAAATATAACCCACCGCGCCTGAATAAACACCGCGCTTAACCGGCTCTAATTCGTCAATTATTTCCATTGCGCGAATTTTTGGGGCCCCACTAACAGTACCCGCTGGAAAAGTAGCTTTTAAAACATCGAAAGCATCATTACCTGGTTGCAATTTACCAATAACGTTAGAAACGATATGCATCACATGTGAATAACGCTCAACAATCATTTTATCGGTTAATTCTACCGTACCAATTTGCGACACACGCCCTGCATCATTGCGGCCTAAATCAATCAGCATTAGATGCTCGGCCAGTTCTTTTGGATCGGCTAATAATTCTTTTTCTAAAGCATCATCTTCATCGGGGGTTTTCCCGCGGGGGCGAGTGCCTGCAATGGGTCGCACCGTGACTGTGTTATCTTCTAAACGTACCAAAATTTCTGGTGATGAACCAACGATATGAAAATCTTCTAAGTTCAAATAATACATATAAGGCGATGGATTTAAACAGCGTAAAGCACGGTATAAATCTAAAGGCTCAGCAGAAAAGGGGATAGATAAACGCTGCGATAAAACCACCTGCATAATGTCGCCAGCGACAATATATTCTTTGGCTTTTAAAACAGCATCTTCAAAGCCTTGCTGAGTAAACCCAGAAACAAAATCTGCTTCATCCACTTGTTTAGCAATATGCGCACTATTAGTTTTTGCTTTTAACTCACGCAATTTTACGACTAATTCATCCAGGCGTGATTGCGCTAAATCATAGGAACCTGCTTGCTCAGGATTCGCATGTGTTAAAAGCAACATCTTGCCCGACAAATTATCGAATACTAGCATTTCTTCAGAAACCATTAATAAAATATCAGGGCTGCCGATAGGGTCATCTTTGCCCGTTGCTTTTAAACGCGGCTCGATATAACCGATAGTTTCATAACCAAAATAACCCACCAAACCGCCATTAAATCGCGGTAAGCCGTCAATATCAGGTACGTTAAATCGTTGTTTAAACTCTTCAATCCAAACTAACGGATTATCATGCTGTAGTGTTTCAGTCACATGCCCGGCATTTTCGATACGAATGTCATTACCGAAAATCTTGACCAGCTCTTGGCAAGGTAGGCCAATAATAGAATAACGCCCCCATTGTTCACCGCCATGCACTGATTCAAATAAATATGAATAAGCGCCATCGGCTAACTTAAGATACGCGCTCAACGGGGTATCTAAATCGGCTAATACTTCACGCGTAATAGGAATACGGTTATAGCCTTGTTCGGCATATTGCTTGAATTGTTCTGGTGTCATGAGATATTTTTTATTGTAGTGACACGGTGGCTTAGACTGGTTACAACCAGTTGAGTCACGCTTAATTATATTAAATTAACTGAATGTTATGATGCCGATATACTTGGGCTATATTGTTTACTTTGAAACGGTTTTATTAACTGTAACTCATTTAGCTCCAGTTCTTTTGCCCGATATAAATCCCACCTTAATTGCAAGCTCAGCCAAAAATCTTCAGTAACACTAAAAAATTTAGCCAAACGCAATGCGGTACTAGGCGTTATGCCTCTTTTTTTATTAATGATTTCATTCACACGCTGATAAGGAACATGAATTGCGTTTGCTAATTCTCGCTGAGAAATCCCCATAGGCTCAAGAAATTCTTCTAATAGCATTTCGCCGGGGTGTGTTGGTGCTCGATTTGTTGGTATTCGTACCATATGAATATCCTCAGTGATAATCAATAATTTCTACTTCATCAGGGGCTCCAGGTCTCCAAGTAAAACCTACCCTATACTGGTCATTAATACATATAGGAATGAGCATGAAATCAAACCGATAACTTGGGGCGCAGAACTTTAGGCTGCTTATAAAATGCAGGCTAAAGACCTGCGCCCCAAATAGTTACTATTATGAGATTGATTTTTGAATGCAACAATCATAAGCACATAATAGCACGACATTCATGCTACTTAAATCGCTTATTGCAGTACCTTTACTGTTAACAGCTCACCCAACTGATCAATTCTATCCAGCGTATAATCCGCCCCTAACTCGTCAAGCGTATATTTTCCAGCATAACCATAAGAGACCGCAGCGGTTTTAAATCCTGCGCGTTTACCGGCTTGTATATCATTAATAGAATCACCAACCATTAAACATTGCTCCACATCCGCAGAGAAAAATTGTACCGCTTCCAACAAGGGCAAGGGGTCTGGTTTCATCACAGGATAACTATCACCTGAAGCGATAAACTGAAAATAATCTTTTAGCCCTAAATGCGCTAATAAAGGTAAGGTAAATTTTTCTGGCTTATTAGTGACACAGGCCAGACTTATGCCCGTAATTTTAAGCGCCTCCAGCCCTTCTATTACTCCAAGGTATAACTCACTTTTATCACACACATTAGCACTATAAAACTGATTAAATAAGCTGATAGCTTGGGCTAAATTACGAGGCTCTTCAATAGGCTCTAAAGTCCCCGTCAAAGCACGCTTAATTAACATTTCCGCGCCATTACCAACCCATTGCCGTACTTGATCTTCGGTATAAGTAGCTTTATGCAAAGCAGCTAACATCTTATTAATTGCTATCGCGATATCTGGAACAGAATCAACCAAAGTACCATCAAGGTCAAAAACAATTAGTTCAGGGTTAAAATGTTTCATATTTAATACGCTATTACTTCATTGCGGACGACAAATTCCACATGGGTAAGAAAATACCCAATGCTAAAACCAACACCATTGCACCAATCACTGATAATAAAATAGGCTCTATCGCAGTCGCTAAATTTTTCACTTCCGCATCAACTTCAGCCTCATAAAAATCAGCCACTTCAAGCAACATATCACTGATATTACCTGTTTCTTCACCCACCATAATCATCTGAATAACGAGGGCAGGGAAGAGCTGAGTCGCCATCGCCATGCGGCTAATGGTATCACCTCGCTCAATACCAACAGCCATTTGCCTTAGCTTAGAACCAACGAAAGTATTCCCCACAGCACCAGCGACAATATTAATACCGGAAATCAAAGGAACACCTGAACTAAGAATCATCGCAAATGAACGTGAAAAACGCTCCATCGTTGCACGCGAAATAATGGTTCCAATAATCGGTATCTTCAATAAAAACTGATCCCAACGCAAGCGACCGGCAACACTATTAATATAGGTTTTAAAAGCAACGATAGAAACAACGATAGCACCTAATATATACGGCCAATAAGCGACCGAAAAGTCAGAGGTATTGATTAATAAAGTGGTTTGCCAAGGCAGTTCTGCATTTATTTTATCAAATACGCCTTTAAACGCAGGAATTACATAAATATTAACAATTGCCAGTGCAATACCGATAGCTACAATTACCATAATCGGATAACGTATCGCCGATTTTATACGGCTTTGGGTTTCTTTTTCACGCTCCAAGTATTGAGAAATCTGATAAAAAGCCTGGTCGACGGAGCCTGATGACTCGCCCACTGCAATAATACTACGAAACAATGTATCAAAAATCCGCGGATGCTTACCAAAAGCCTGGCTTAATGACTGTCCAGCTTCTAATGACTTGGTAATCTCACCTAAAGCACTAGCCAATGCCTTATTTCGTGTCGATGTTTTTAAGCTTTGGATAGCTCTAATAATCGGCACACCTGCCTTGCTTAAGCTGTACATTTGCCGAGTAAATAAAATCAAATCAGTCAAACCTAAAGCATTCATTGCCTGCCACTGATTAAAGTCCTCCATAACATCAGTATTAATCGCCGCTTTCTGTATCGATACCGGTGTCATTCCTCGACTAGCCAACACTTTTGCAGCAACCGCTTGAGACTCAGCCTCAACCAGACCTTCAATGCTTTTTCCTAGCTCGTTACGTGCTTTATATGAAAATTGTGGCATAAGTCTAAATAAACTAAATCACTGAACACGGTTATTGAATATCTGGATTATACAGATAGCTCTTTATAAATTAATTTACGCCACCTTCCGCAAGATGCTTAGGCTCCAAAATTTTCTCTAACTCAGCGCGAGGAATATCTGTCATTTCTTCAGCTACATCAATAATTGGTCGGCCTTGTTTATAAGCTGATTTGGCAATTTTTGCTGCTTGCTCATAACCAATTATCGGGTTTAAAGCAGTCACTAAAATCGGGTTTCTCGTTAGTGCCTGCTGCAAATTATCTTCACGCACAGTGAAATCAGCAATGGCAGTATCAGCCAACGCAAGGCTCACCTGACTGATGATTTCAATACTTTGTAAAATATTATAAGCAATCACTGGCAACATAACATTTAACTGAAAAGTACCCGATTGACCAGCAACCGTAATCGTCGCATCATTACCAATCACTTGTGCGGCTACCATAGCCGTTGCTTCAGGAATCACTGGGTTCACTTTACCCGGCATAATACTACTGCCTGGCTGTAATGCAGTTAATTCAATTTCGCCTAAACCTGCCAATGGCCCACTATTCATCCAGCGCAAATCATTAGCTATTTTCATTAAACTAACGGCGATTGTCTTTAATTGCCCCGATAATTCAACTACTGCATCCTGACAGCTTAAGCTTTCAAAAAATGAATCATTCGGTGTAAAGTCTATGTCAGTTGCAGCACTCACCGTTTGTGCAAATTTAACAGCAAACTCAGGATGCGCATTAATTCCCGTACCAACAGCCGTTCCACCTTGTGCTAATTTTTGAATGCGGGGCAGAGCGCTTTGCACTCGGGCAATACCGTTGCGAATTTGTAATGCCCAAGCACCTAACTCTTGCGCTAAAGTCATTGGCATCGCATCCATTAAATGGGTACGTCCTGTTTTTGTATAGTGCTGGCAAGCTTCAGCTTTCGTTTCGATAATTTCGGCTAGGTGTGTCAAAGCAGGCAATAACTGACGATGACATTCTAAAGCGGCGCTAACATGTATCGCCGTTGGAATCACATCATTACTACTTTGCCCCATATTTACGTGATCATTAGCCCCAATGGATTCAGTACTGATAGCAGAAGCTAAATGCGCCAATACTTCGTTAACATTCATATTAGTGCTGGTGCCAGAGCCCGTTTGAAATATATCCAAAGGAAATTGATCCGCATGCTCACCCTGAATAATTTGCTCAGCAACCTGAATTATGGACTGACCTCGCTCAGCATCTAAAACACCCAAACCTATATTCACTTTAGCGGCAGTTTGTTTAATTAGCGCCACTGTTTTAATAAAGGCAGGCGGCATCATTAAGCCACTAATCGGGAAGTTATTAATTGCTCGCTGAGTTTGCGCGCCATATAAAGCATCGACAGGTACTTGTAACTCACCCATGCTATCTTTTTCTATTCTGTAGTTTGTCATAGTTATTTCAGGTTTTGTGGAAGCCTTTTTGTGTGGGAGGGGCTTTTAGCCGCGATTATAATAATCACTTTTCATTACAAGTCGCGGCTAAAAGCCCTTCCCACTATTAAAGCCATACTGCATCCCACAAAGGATAATCACCAATTTTTTTTACTAAACCAGCTCTTAATGGGTTTGCAACAATATAGCGAGCTAAATGCTGTAAATCTTCTTCCTTTCGTACTGCGTGGTCATGATAGCCATCTTGCCACAAAGGTTGATTCTGATTTAATTCACCACAACTACGGCGAACTTTTTGTATTTGCGCAGCTGAAATACCCTTAACACTACGCATCACTTGTTCTAGTTTACAGTTATTTTGTAGAGCAATAAGCCAATGAATATGATCAGGCATAACCACAAAAGCCAAGCTATCTACTTTTTGTTCTTGATGTTGCTGCCGCATGGCCTGTACTACTATTCTGGCTAAAATAAAATCTGTAAAAATATTTTGCCGCTGATATGTCACCGTAGTCAGTAAATAAATTTGATTGTTATCAGAATGACGGCCTTTCCTTAAGTCCACACTGTGCGGATTGATATTATTCATAGCAAGCTTTCTGTGGGAGGGGCTTTTAGCCGCGACTATAATGACAAATTATATTAATCGTGGCTAAAAGCCCCTCCCACACTAACTCTCTCCCACAAATGCAATATATCTTCACTCGAAAATGGCCAGCACAGTTCTTCTTGTGATTCTAAATCTAATAACACAGGAATTTTAATGGCATAACGGTCCTGCCATTGCTCCTGCTCAGCAATATCAACTTTTGTAAAAGGGATTTTTAATTGCACAACTAAAGCTTCTGCCTGCTCACATAAATGACAAGCAGAAGTCCCTAACAATAATAACTGGCTCAATGTTTCTCCTTTTTTTCTAACAGACCCATCATAAAAGCCGAGAGTACGAAGGTTAAATGAATCAGCACATACCAAAGTAATTTGTCATTAGCTATCTGCTCTACATTCATAAATATTTTCAATAAATGTATCGATGAAATAGCCACAATTGATGATGCAACTTTCATCTTTAAGGAACCATAATCATGCGTTCCTAGCCAAGATAATTTTTCTATACCTTCTGCAATATCCAAACGAGAAACAAAATTATCGTAGCCACTAAACATCACAATAACTGTCAAGCTACCGACCAAGGTTAAATCAATAAAAGTCAGCAGTTTCAAGGTTAATTGATCATCATCCATCTCTAAAATAGCAGGGATAAAATGATATACCTCTTGAAAAAACTTAACGGCTAAAGCCATTAACGCGATACTCATACCCAAGTAAATAGGCGCTAATATCCAACGACTAGAGTAAATCAAGCGTTCAATTATTCGTTCAATCATCTTTGTTTATAGGTTAGTTTTTACTAGTAGTTTCAACTTCCAGCAGTTCATCAGAAACGAGTTCAATGCCTAGCATCGCGGCAATATCATTTTCAGGTGTATCAATACCTTTTACGGCTAAAGTTTGGGTTAATTTGTCTAAAATCCCTGCGCTAAAAAACGGTGGTAAAGTCGGTCCAATGCGAACATCTTTAATGCCTAATGAAAATAATGCCAACATCATTAAAATGGTTTGCTGTTCATACCAAGCGATATTAAACGAAACCGGCAATTCTGATATATGACCTAATTGCATCGCTTTTTGTAAATGCGTTAAAAAAGCCAACACAGCATAAAAGTCATGTGTTTGGCCTGCATCTAATAGACGAGGAATACCATTAATGTCACCCAAGTCTAAATCATGAAAACGATATTTAGTATCGCCTGCCGTTAAGATAAGCGTATCTTTCGGTAAAGCTTCAACTAATTGCGTGTAATAACGACGCTCTTTGTGTCGCCCATCACAACCCGCTAAAACAATAATGTGCTGAATATCGCCTGACTTAATAGATTCAGTAATAGCCTCTGTTAATTCTATCAATGCTTGCAGACCATAACCTACTGTCACAGCACCTTTTGTGAGTGGGGTAGGGGGCTCACATTGCTTCGCTTGCTCAATAATGGCAGAAAAGTCCTTAGCTTCACCCTTTCGGCGTTTATCGATATGGCTAATATCTGGCCACCCGACCATACCCGAAGTATAAGCTTTACTAATATAGTCTTTTTTAGGCTGCTGCAGACTATTGCTAGTCACTAATACAGGGCCTTTAAATTTACTAAATTGCGTTTTCTGATCCTGCCACGCACCACCATAATTTGCGACCAAATTAAAATATTTTTTAAACGCAGGATAACTATGAGCCGCAATCATTTCGCCATGCGTATAAATATCCACACCAGTGCCAGCACTTTGTTCTAATAAGTCCTGTAAATCATGAAAATCATGACCCGTCACAATAATCCCTGGTTTTTCCCAAGTATCTAAATGGACAGTTGTCGGCTCAGGTTGACCAAAGTTTTCAGTATTAACCCGTTCTAATAACTCCATCATTAATAAACTTTGCTCACCCGCTCTAAAGTTCATCGCTAAAACTTCATCTAAACTAACATCAGTACGTAAAGTATAAGCAACCACTTCATGCAAAAAAGCATAATGTTCCACGTGAAACACACCCTGAACTTGAATATGCTCCAACAAAGCACCTAGCCCTTTTGCTGCATAAATCAACATTTCCTTTGCTGCATGCAAATCCGCTTGTTCGTCAGATAACTCACCGCCAGCCATAACGCCGACTGTTTCACCCTCCTTAACAAAGGCCGCTTTATCACAAAGCTCATACTGCCATTGTGCTTCTGCAGGTAACTCTTCGTTCAGTTCGACACCTTTTGCTAACAATAGCCGCTTTAAATATTCACGTCGCTGTACTGTTTCAGCAATTAACTGCGTGAATACAGAAGCATCAAAATTTACATTTGTAACCATTGAATACAGAGCACGGGCAGTAAACTGATCAATATTGCGCTCACTAATGCCTACTTCTGCCGCTTTAATTGCATATAAAGACAAGCCTTTTAACGTGTATGTTAATAAATCATGCAAGCTGGAAACATCCGCTTTTTTCCCACAGATTCCGGCTGTATCACAAGCAACATTTTTTTTAGCTTCCTGGCAATGGTAACAAAACATGTTTACTCTCCTTGTTAATTTATAAAAAATACAGTCTTAATAGGACTTATATTAGGGCGCAATAAAAAGCTCTTATTTTATCAGTAAAGTACGAATCATGCTTAGGAATACAGACTTAATAATATCCAAAAGTTTACGTTCTAATGTAGCCTGTATGGAGTTTACGGAATACAGGAGGCGCAGTGCATTCAACCTCCCGTATTCCGCAAGCCTCATACAAGCTACACAAAGTTTCGGGCTTTACTGAAATATCGTTCCTTAGCCTAATAAACCTCTCTAAAGTAAATCTGTTTCTCATTACCTTTATAAAGTCCAAAATTAACCCGAGCAGTAGGTAAATTATCATGCACGCCATTACCATCCCAATCGAATAACAACCAAGAATCAATGGTATTTAATAAAGATAAATCAACATAACCATAAGCATTCGCAGCACTAAACTCCAATCCAGCATCACCACCAGAAAAGGGACTATTAGTTGATGCCGCTGTCGTACTCCCCGTTGTTCCAATAGTAATTGCTTGGTTGCCAGCTTTTGTCGTACTACCATTATTTAAACTAAGCTGTGTTGCTAGATATATTGCCGTACTATTATCAGAAAAATTCTTTATGAAGTTATGCCCACCGTAATACTCAGTAACAAGTGGAACGCTAAGCAGCATTAATTCAGATCCATAAGCATTAGCTATGGCGATTCTTCCCCAGCGCTGTTCTTTAGCTCCAGAAAAATTAATTCCATTGCCAGCAGAAGGCACACCAAAAACTATTGGATTCGTTTGCGACAAACCATTAACATTCGCCACCTCGACTCCATCAGTATCAACCAGAGCAAAACTCAATGCAATTTCAGCATCAAAAGGAGCTGTTAAAGCACTTTTTGTAATTGCTAAAACATTGCTACTGGTATCAGAAAAACTAAGAGCACCACTGCCATCACCATTATCAATTACAGCGGGGGCACCATCGTCAATAATCATTAATGCATGATTAGCTTCTGTATAAATAGGAGTAATACCAAAACTTGCATCTATTGGGTTTACTTTCCAATAACTTCCTGTGTAATTTTTAGTCGTCACTCCCGAGGCGTTTTTTGCTGTTACTGTAGCAACTGGACTGGTTGTATACATCACTGGCTGACCGATATAGGTAAAAGTGGAATTAGCAGGATTAAACTCAGGGGTGTTTAACACTACATCAAAGTGATCAGGAATAAATCGCCCTATCGTCAAAGCCGAGTTATAACCAAAATTACACCCGACCTTGCCATCAACCAGAGTATTAGCAAAACTACCGGCAATACAGCCTCCGCTTGCTTGATCAGCACTGGTAAAGCTATCATCATAAATATCATTAGCTGCGAATTTTACTAAACCCACTTCTTCATATTTGAAATTTGAGCCGACCGCTTCACCGGTGTTTTTATCGGCACTTGCAAATGCTCCTGATAATTTATTTACTTGCTCAGTATCGCTATGATCATGCAAAGTACTATTAAATTTTGGGGTTCCGTTATAACCTATTGTTCCCGTACTAGCCGTTATAGTAAAAAAATCACCTCCTGCCTTTGCCGTAACACCAACTCCCGAGGTAGCATTATTCATATTAGAGGTAACTGCGCTAAAACCTACGGGACGAATGGCGAAGCTATCTGTAGAACAGCCTGTAACGGTTAGGTCATCAGTCGTATCAGTTACACGACACTTCACATTACTATACGCAGCATTAGAAGCCATAGAATGGCTATTAACCCTTCCCAAGTCAGGCGCTGTAAAAGTTACATTATCTATGCTGATGCTTGGGTAACTTACACATAAGCCACCACTACTCGCATCAACTAATTCAACTTTAACCGTATGATCAGTTAAATTAGCAAACTTTTCCTCCTGTTTATTTGTCGCACCTAACGCAACAATATCAAAAGTAAAAGATTGCGCTGTCGTTTTGGTATGCAGCTTTCCAGTAAATTCATCTGCACCACTTTCTACGCAATTAAAGTTACTGGCGGCTGTATCTGTTCCTTCGTTACTAGTTCCTTCCGTTGCATCACAAACTTGCCAGCCATTACCCCCATCAGGTTTTGTACAAATACCGTTATTCGAGCCGTTATTCGAGTCATAAATAGTTTTACAAGATGTGTCGGTAACACTCCACTGAGTACCACTGGAATTATTTCTATAGTCAAAATAATGAATAACATCAGTACCCTCTAAAACAATAACCTCCCCTGCATTTTTCTTCAGAGCCGTATTCGAACCAAATAAACTCTCTCGATACACAATAAAACTACCAATGGGAACGGCTGTAGCAGTGTAATTGTTGGCCGGTTTGGATGTACCATCGGCTAAATATACAATTGCACTAGCACTATCTAAAGCAACAGCTGGCTGCAGCTGACCATTACTAAAATAGCTTACGGTCTTACCTCCGAGAGCTATAGACTGCGTAGTGACATATAACTCAATATATCCCTCACCGCCATTATTAGAACCAGCCACATTAATTTCATTCACTTTCAAGCTATTAGCATTACTAGCAGCACAACTTAATACGTTATTTCCGTTATTTCCGCTGTTTCCGCTGTTTCCGCTGTTTCCGCTGTTTCCACTGTTTCCACTGTTTCCACTGTTTCCACTGTTTCCACTGTTTCCACTGTTTCCACTGTTTCCACTGTTTCCACTGTTTCCAGCATAGCTTTCTGCCAGAGTAATTAGCAAGCATAAAAAAACAAGTACACGTAACACTAATTTCGTCATGATTTTATGACTCTTCACGACCAATACTTTACTCATGCGCTTTACAAATTGGGCAGATATGTCTACCTTCTATACCTATACCCCACCCGCTTTCTACAGCGGCAGATATACTGCCTTCAATCCAAGAGCGGCCATCCGATAATCGTCTACCCGTACGATCTTCTCTAGGCCGGCGACGAAACTCTACAGGCCTAAGCCCTTGAGGGTTGCAAATATCACAAAAAATAAAAGTTCTTATACTCATAGCGGGGATTTTTAACAGTTTAGCAAAACAAGAAAAATGGTAAAGTTCACATAATTAACACAAACTCTAGGTAAAATAGTTTTTTACTAGAATTAATTAAAATTATAGGTTAATTTAGTCTTTACACAGGTTCATTGCTATAGTTTTTTATATTTAAAAGGAAAGAAAAATGATAAGAAGTAAGCAACAAGGCTTTACATTAATCGAGTTGATTATGGTTATTGTAATTTTAGGGATTTTAGCGGCGACTGCATTGCCGAAGTTTGTTGATTTGAGTGGTGATGCCAAACAAGCTTCCGTTAAAAATATAGCAGGTAGCTTAGGCTCTGCTTCTGCAATCAATAAAGCTGCTAGACTAGTAAATCCAGCTACACATGGCGTTCCTATCGTAAAATGTGCTGATGTAATAAATGCACTTGACGGTGGTTTATCTGGCTACACTATTACTCCTGCCTCAGCAATTTCAGATGGCGACACAGCTACTTGTACTGTAACTGATGACACCGACTCAGGAGTAACAGCAACTTTTGTAGCTCATGGTATTTCTTAACTAGTACATTACACACGAACTACCAACTTTCTGTACTATTCTATTCCCTTACATTTACTTCAACTTAGATGAGAATTAAGAGTTAAAAATCCAATAAAATGAAGCTTAACTCTTAACTGATATTTAAACTACTCTACTAAGTTGAAATAAATAGCGCATCAACACCCTATACTCAATTATCTTGCTTTTTAACCTCACAGAGCCTCTAACTCAACCTATTAGTGCATGATATATACCAAGCAAATTGGTTTTACCTTAATTGAGCTAATCATGGTGATTGTCATACTCGGCATACTATCCGTATCTATCGCTCCAAAGTTCGCAGAAAAAAGCACTTACGCCGAACACGCACTCTTTAGCGACACCTTAAACGCCATCCGTTACGCACAAAAACTCGCGGTAACAACAGGCTGCAATGTAAAATTCTCGGTTTATTCCAATAGCTACACTATCGCTAGGCGTGGAACACCTGCTAGCAGCTCCTGCCCTACAGTTGGCAATGCTTATAGTTTGTCTGTACCTCACCCTAGTTCAGGCGCTAGTACTTATTCCGGCAGTGAAACAGATGTCACTTTAACTAGCACTGTCTCACCCTTCTATTTTTACCCGCTCGGCACTGCGTCAGACAATGTTACTTTAACCATTAATGGCACAAAAACTATCCAAGTTATTAAAGAAACGGGACTGGTTTATGAGTAAAAAAACAGTTTCTAAGGCCATACCGCGTGGGTTCGAATTTATTCGAACGGTACGAATAAATTCGAACCTACAGCAATCAGGGATTACACTGATTGAGCTAATCATTTCTATGATCATTATTAGTATTTCTTTAACTGGCATTTTTACCGTTATGAATTTAACAGTCAGCCATAGCTCTAATCCAGTTATCTATCATCAGGCAATTTCTATTGCTGAAGCTTGTATAGAAGAAATCTTATTAGAACCCTATTCGAGTTTAAGCAGCTGTTCATTAAGTAACGTGCCTGCAAACTATAGCGTGTCATCAAGTATTGGCATCGAATCAGCTTTATCAGGCATTCCTGCAAAGAAAATATTAGTTACTGTGACCAGTGGTAGCACTAGCATAGAGCTGACCGGCTACAGGACAAATTATTAATGGGTAAACAACAGGAAAAAGGATTTACTCTAGTTGAGCTTATCATGGTCATTGTTATTGTCGGCACCTTATCAACAATGACCACTGACCTCATCACCTTACCCGTTAAGAGCTATCTCGACCTAGAACGCCGCACTACTTTAGTCGATACCGCGGAAATGAGTTTACGTCGCATGCAACGCGATATTCGTCGCGCTTTACCGAATAGTATTATTGCCAATGGCGGTACAACGATTGAATTATTACATACGACAGAAGGCAGTCGTTATCGCGCCAATGTGTCTGACGCAGGCCTTGGTGATATTTTAGATTTCACTACAGCTGACACTCAATTTGATGCGATTGGCCCATTAAGCACGGTTCCAAGTGGTTATTTGGTTATTTATAACACCGGAACTCTAGGTTCAAATGCTTATGCCAATGATAACCTTGCCAGCATTGATAATGGAGCATCCACAATAAATAGCATTCAATTAACAACGGCAAAGCTATTTCCTTATCGCTCGCCACAGCAGCGATTTTTTATTGTTGATACACCGATCACTTATAGTTGCATCAATGGTGAGCTGCGTCGTTATGATAATAAAATCGATAGTTCATATATCATTAGCAACCCATCACCTGCTTTATCAGGGTTAAATTATAAGCTCCAAGCTAAAACCAAAACGGTCGCCTGTAAGTTTGACTATGATCCCGGTAATGCAACTCGATCGGGTCTAGTGACAATAGAAATGACACTAACGGATGATGCAGGAGAATCAGCTAAGCTGATTCATCAAGTTCATGTGGATAATATGCCATGAATAAGCAGAAAGGATTTTCTATTATCATGGCTATTTTTATCTTAATAGTGCTCAGCCTATTAGGTAGCTATATGGTTAAACTTAGTGGCGTACAGCATGCGACTGCTGTGAGTGCAGTGCAAGGCTCTCGTGCTTATTATGCCGCACGAGCTGGAGTAGAGTGGGGGGTAGCACAATTACTCAATAATGATAGCTGTGCTGCTAGTTCAACATTGACTATCAATAACTTTGCAATCTCTGTGAACTGTAGTGATCAAGGAATAATTTATAACGAAGGAGATTTGAATAGTAACGGCTTAGAGGATGATGATTTTTATATCTATAAAATCAAAAGCACGGCTAGTTATGGTAATTTTACTAGCCCTAATTATGTTTATCGGCACTTGGAAATAACAGTGAAAAAATAGCTGTGTTACAAGCAGACTGGTAACTGTTCACTAACCTTCATAACAATACCGTCATTCCCGAAGTGTTTAATCGGGAGCCTGTCTGTTGATATAGATTCCTGCTAAAGCTTGTGCCCACGCTCGACTGGGTAGCATGCAGGAATGACAGGATATTTTGATGTTTTCTAGGGGATCTGAACGGTTACGCGGACTGGAGTCCGAGCTACGACTTTTTAATGCTCAATAACACTATTTATGCGGCGTTCGATAAGCTTTACAGTTCACACTAATCCGCTCCATTTTTCTATCTAACTTTAGAGCGGTTAATTGCCCTCCCCATAAACAGCCCGTGTCAATCGCATGAGTGTTTTGTGAATGGTGATAGCCAATGGCTGACCAATGGCCAAAAATTATTTTCAAATGCGAGTTTTTCCTATGGGGCAAATCAAACCACGGCTTTAAGTGTTTCGGCTGACTACCTAACTCACCACTGTATTGAAAATCTAACCGCCCTTTTTCATCACAAAAACGCATACGCGTAAAACAGTTCACGGCAAAACGTAACTGCTCAGCTCCCTTTAATTTCTCGCTCCAAACATTAGGCTCATTGCCATACATGTTTTTAAAGAACTTTAAATAATGATCGCTGCGCAATTCAGCTTCAACCTTAGCCGCCATTTTCTTAGTTGTGGCAAAATCCCATTGCGGCGGTAAGCCTGCATGCAACATACAAAAGTCATCATTGTAATGAAACAAAGGCCGGTGCCTTAACCAGTCTAATAATTCCTTTTTATCTTTTGCTTCTAAAATCGGCTTTATGGTGTCCTTTGCGCGCAAAGGCGAAGACTTATAAGCAACCGCGAGTAAATGTAAATCGTGATTACCTAGTACGGAAACAGCAGAATTACCTAATGATTTAATAAACCGTAAGGTCTCTAAAGATTTCGGCCCACGATTAACTAAATCGCCAACAAACCAAAGTTGGTCTGATTTTTTATCAAAGTTGATTTTTTTTAATAAACGCAACAAATCATCATGACAGCCCTGTATATCACCTATCGCATAAATAGACATTGTTAATGCAATGTCCGTGGAATTGAGAGTGTAAATTGAGGGATAAGTGCATCAAACTTTTCGCCGGCATCGGACTCCATCCTATACTCTCCTTGCATAACACCCACCGCAGTATTAATCAGCGCACCACTGGTATAAGTAAACGCTTCGCCTGGTTTTAAATGCGGTTTTTTACCCACCACGCCATCACCACGCACTTCTTCAACCTTACCATTTGAATCCGTAATCAACCAATGTCGGCTGAGTAATTTCGCGGCTGTTGCACCGACATTTGCAATCGTTATAGTATAAGCAAAAGCATATTTATGCTCACTAGGCTTAGATTGGTCTTCTATATAGCGAGCTTTAACCTCAACTAAAATTTTATTTTCTTCACTCATATAAGAATCTACCCCCGATAATAAGTAAATATTCTAGCATCTATCTTGCCCGACTTAGATACAATTAACAAAAACCTACAATACAAGCGCACAGTCTGACTATGAATCAAAAAAACATAACCCAAGAGATGAAAGTCCTACCCATTATCAACTCAGAGTTTGAAGTACACCGGCGAATTGATTTTATTAAGCAGCAACTTAGGCAGGCAAAGTTAAAAAGTTTAGTTCTAGGCATTAGCGGTGGGGTTGACTCTACAACTTGCGGTCGGTTGGCTCAATTAGCCGTTAATCAACTGAATGCAGAAGAGGGCAGTAGTGACTATCAATTTATAGCTGTACGCTTACCTTATAATATCCAAGCCGATGAAAGCGATGCACAACTCGCCTTGCAATTTATCCAGCCAAGTCAAAGTATTTCCATCAATATCCAAGCTGCTGTAGAAGGAATGCATAATGAAACAACGCAGACATTAAAGCAACAAGGTTTACTTACAAACTCAGCTTCGAGCATAGACTTTCACAAAGGCAATGTTAAAGCCCGCGCGCGCATGATGGCTCAATATGAGGTCGCTGGCCTGTTAGGTGCTTTAGTTATAGGCACCGACCATTCTGCGGAAAATATAACCGGATTTTTCACCAAGTGGGGCGATGGTGCCTGTGATCTAGCACCTCTTTTTGGTTTAAATAAACGCCAAGTCAGACAATTAGCCACAAGTTTAGGTGCCCCTGTTTCGTTAATAGAAAAAGCACCCACCGCCGACTTAGAAGATTTAGCGCCGAATAAAACCGATGAAGCAGCCTTAGGCTTAACTTATCATCAGTTAGATGATTTTCTTGAAGGTAAACCAGTTCCTGGACCGGTCAGTCAGTTAATTATTGATACTTTTCACAAGACACAACATAAGCGCCAAGCCATTCCGACGCTGTATGATTAACAGGTGTTACGCTAGCTTTATAACCATTTGCATCGCTTGTGGGAGGGGCTTTTAGCCGCGATTTTATACGATCAATATTACTTAACCGCCCTAATCAGTTTTACTAAATGCGAGCTTGCGGCCAATACCTCTACCGAACTAAACCCACATGCTTGTACTGTTTTAACTGTTTTCCTATTAATATTCGCTCCTACTAATCGTACCGTTAACGGGTTAAGCAAGTGCATTATTGGCGCGACCAGTGGGTTCGAACTCAGTACATGCTCTAGCAATAAAACTTCACCGCTAGGCTTACAGACTCGTTTTAATTCTCGTAAACCTTGCTCAGGATCGGGTACTGAACAAAATAAAAATGTGCCAATCACTGTATCAAAATGATTATCAGGGAAATCTAAGGCCTGTACATCCATCTCTAATAATTCGATTTTCAGACTCAAACTTTGGCGTTTCTTTTTCGCCTCTTGGATCATCACAGGGCTAAAATCAATTGCGCTTATATTTTTATTAGCAGGATAGTAAGAGAAGTTTTTCCCAGTACCAACACCCACTTCGAGAATTTTTTCTCCAGTAACCTTATCCCAAATATGCGTTCGTAAATCACCAAACATCATTTTTTCCATCATGCCTTCGATGCGGTCAAAATAGGGTGCAATACGATCGTAACGTTTTTTTATAATATCGGTTTGGGTAGTCATGGGCTTTTAGGTTTAGGAGTGAGCGGTAAATAACTTAGGAATGAAGATTTAATAAAACCCTCAAATTGTAGCCTGTATGAAGCTTGCGGAATACAGGAAGCGCAATACACCAACTTATCAGTATGCCGTTTTATTAAAAATCGACCCCTTAGGCTCAAATAATATGCGGGGCTCGCATTCTGTGGGAGTGGCTTTAGAGGCTGTGAAAGTATTCACTAATCCAGCCTCCCGAGGTCTGTTATACACTTTTTTCAGCTTTCTATAATTTAAAAATAGTTTTGTTCCTTTATTTAATGACATATAGGCTCTATCTCCCCATTCA